>WBZM01000162.1_pt2 | contig 34782 bp, 28 predicted proteins | sample 5204271 | NCBI WGS metagenome assembly WBZM01 (sample SAMN12344346, study PRJNA552823) | activated sludge metagenome | biome: Activated sludge suspended growth; feature: Nitrification reactor; material: Wastewater; isolation source: activated sludge from nitrification reactor of wastewater... | reverse complement strand
GATTGTTTTTTTGCTGGGGCAAAAAAACAATCCGATGCACCTTCAAGGAGTCCCGTTCATCTGCCTCTGGCAGTCCTTCCGGCGAAACGTGTAAATCGGCCAGGCGGAAAGAGTAAAAACCTAATTTAATAGCAAAATACCCCGACTTTCATCGAAAAAATAGCACCCTGAGACTGGGGTAAGCGCACCTTTGCCGCATCACCTGTTAAACTAATTTATTGTTCACCGACTGTTAAACAACTGACTGGCGTTGTGCCCAATCAGCGGGCTAAGCTATTGTATGTCAGTTGGTTGTGCGTCATTTATCACCTGACTTATGAAAAATCACATTGGAATTTTGTTTTTAGTTTTGTTGAGTTGCTTCGCAACATCGGCATTTGCCAGCAAGGATACTGGCAAGATTATGGGCAAGGTCATAGGACCCGATTCGCAGCCATTGGGCTTTGCCAATATCATGCTTATGGCCGTGGCGGACAGCGCCCTCGTGAAGGCGGAGTACACGGCGGAGGATGGCAGTTTCGAATTGCTGAACATTGGGGCTGGCAGGTTCTGGCTCAATGTGTCCTATGTGGGCATGCCCGATTACAATTCCGAGGTATTCGAACTCACCGCCGGGCAAATCATGGCATTGCCGACCATCACACTCTCCTCCAAAGGCGTGGAATTGAAGGAGGTTACGGTCGTTTCCAAAAAGCCTTTGGTCGAGGTTCACCCGGACAAAACGGTGTTCAACGTGGAAGGCAGCATCAACGCCGCTGGCAACAATGCGATGGAGTTGCTGCGCAAATCGCCGGGCGTGGTCGTTGACAACAACGACAATATCATCATGAGCGGCAAGGGCGGCGTGCGGGTTTATATTGATGGCAAACCCACGCAGTTCTCCACGGATGACTTGGCGGCTTACCTGAAGACCATCCAAAGCACGGATATTGCCACCATCGAAATCATCACGAACCCCAGCGCCAAATGGGATGCCGAGGGCAATGCGGGCATCATCAATATCCGCATGAAAAAGGATAAGCGCCTGGGCGCAAACGGCAATGCAAACCTTGGCTACGCCAATGGGATGCGGGAAGCGTACGATGCCTCCATCAGCGGCAACTACCGTAACAAGTCCATGAACACCTTCGGCAGCTACTCCTACAACAACGGCGAGTGGCTCGAAATCATGAATTTTTACCGGGAACAGAACGGTGCCACCTTAGACCAAAAAGGCAGGAACGACAACAATTGGGAGTCGCATAATTTCAAACTCGGCAACGATTTTTTCATCAATGACAAACAGACGGTCGGCTTCCTCGTGAACGGTTATGAAAGCAATTACGATGATAAGAGCTACGTAAAAACCGCCATCGGCCCGCTTGGATTCGATACCGTTGATAGCACGCTGGTTTCGCAAACGGATAATTTCGGCAAGCGCCGCAATTATAATTTCAATGTGAACTACCGTTTTGACGACACAAAGGGCAAGGTCTGGAACATTGACGCCGATTATGGTTTTTTCAAAAATGAAAACGGCCAGTACCAGCCGAATCAATATTTCGCAGGTCTGGGGGGAGAGGGCAGCCAGTTGTTGAGCGAGCGCAATTACCGCACCATCGCACCGACGAAGATTGATATCTATACATTTAAGATTGACCATGAGCGGCCACTGTTCGGTGGGAACCTCGGCGCAGGCATCAAGCTGACGAATGTCGTCACCGACAACGACTACAATTTTTACAACGTCATCGAAGGCGAGGACGTTGTGGATGTTGACCGGACGAATTTTTTCACTTACGATGAAAAAGTTGGCGCAGGCTACCTGACCTACAACAAGCAGTTGGGCAAATGGGGCGTGCAAGCGGGCCTTCGTGGGGAGTACACCAACTCGGAGGGCGACCTAAAGGCGTTGAAACCCGTGAACGACCAAAACGTGCAGCGGGACTATTTCAACCTGTTCCCGTCGGCGGGTGTGACCTTCGCCTTCAACGAGAAGCACAATTTCCAGTTGAACTTTAGCCGCCGCCTCGACCGCCCTTCGTACCAGGATTTGAACCCGTTCGAGTACCGCCTGGATGAGCTGACATTCCAAAAGGGCAACCCGTTCTTGAAGCCGCAGTATTCCAACAACATCCAACTGAGCCACACCTTCATGCAGATGATGACGACCTCGCTCAGCTACAGCCGCACCACCGACATGATTGAGCGGATTGTTGATATTGATGAAAGCAATAGCAATGCAGCCTTCATCACTTGGCGCAACCTTGCGCAGCAAAACAACACCAGCCTGAACATCGGCTCTCCGATTCCGATTGCAAAATGGTGGAACGCCTACGTCAACCTCAGCGGCTACCGCACCCACAACCAAGCTGATTTCGGCGAAGGCAAAATCGTGGACGTGACCATCTATGCTTTCAATGGCTATGCGCAGCACACATTTACCTTGCCGCTTGGCATCAGCATGGAGGTTTCTGGTTGGTACAGCTCGCCATCCATATGGGGCGGCACCTTCAAGATGCAGGATATGTGGGGCGTGGACGCCGGCTTGCAAAAGCGTTTTATGAAGGGAAAAATGAACCTGAAAGTATCGGTGAACGATATTTTCTACTCGCAAAAATGGACTGGCGAGAGCAATTTCGGGGCATTGTACATGACCGTAAATGGCCGTGGCGACAGCCGGAGGTTGAGGTTGAACCTTTCCTATAACTTCGGAAACGAGCAGGTGAAGAGTGCGAGGAACCGCCAGACAGGGTTGGAAGACGAGAAGAACAGGATTAAATCATAAGGAGGAGTTGTCACGAATACTTGCCCACGAACTAAATAAAGCCAAAATGAACGCCCGCAAGTCGGGCGTTTGTTTTTTCCAAGCATCCGTGACAACTCCTATAAAGCCTAAACCCGGAAGTAAGTTGCCTAAATTAAGAAGAAGAATGCTTGGCCCTTTGCAATGAAAATGCCAAGTTCGGGGGCTTGGTGTCAAAAGCACAATTTGGGAATGCGAACGTCATGCTATATTGCCGCCAAAATCTTTGATAGGCAAGCCGTATGGCGAATGATTGCCAATCGAAAATTGTCGAACGAAATTTTTACCATGCTGAAGCAAGTGGAACATATCGGAATAGCGGTCAGGGATTTGGCTGTCGCCAATGCACTGTATGAAAAGCTCTTGGGTGTAGGGCCTTACAAGCAGGAAGAAGTCGAGTCAGAAAATGTACTGACTTCTTTTTTCAAAACGGGCGAGGCCAAGATTGAACTCTTGGTCGCAACCTCAGATGAAAGCGCCATAGCCAAGTACATTGAAAAACGGGGCGAAGGCATCCACCACATCGCTTTTGAGGTGGAGGACATTGAAGCGGAGATGCAGCGACTGGAAGGTGAAGGATTTGTACTATTAAATAAGGTGCCGAAGCGGGGTGCCGACAACAAACTGGTTTGTTTTATCCACCCTAAATCAGCGAATGGGGTGCTGGTAGAGTTGTGCCAAAGTATAGTTGGTGATTAGCGGATGGTGATTGGGGGTGTCCCAATCACCATCCACCATCAAGCCAAAATCCCATTGACCAATTCCCCGCTCACATCCGTAAGTCGGTAGCGGCGGCCTTGGTGCTTGTAGGTGAGCTTGGTATGGTCGAGGCCGAGTTGATGCAGTATGGTAGCGTGGAGGTCATGGATATGGACGGGGTTTTCCACGATATTGTAGCCGAATTCGTCCGTTTCGCCATAAACGATTCCAGGCTTGATGCCACCGCCAGCCATCCAAATCGAAAAGCAGCGAGGGTGGTGGTCACGGCCATAGAGTTTGGCATCCAATGGACCTTGGCAATAGTTCGTCCTGCCAAATTCTCCACCGAAAATTACGAGGGTATCATCCAAAAGACCACGCTGCTTCAAGTCCATAATAAGCGCCGCCGAGGGTTGGTCAACCTGTTTTGCCTGCATGCCCATTTCATCCACGAGGTTCGAATGCTGGTCCCAACCTTGGTGGTAAAGTTGAATGAAACGGACGCCTTTTTCCGCCAATTTTCTCGCCAAAAGGCAGTTCGCAGCATAGCTGCCCGCCGTCACCACATCTGGCCCATACATTTTCAAGATGTGGTCAGGTTCTCCATTGATGTCCATGACCTCTGGCACGGAAGTCTGCATCCGGTAGGCCATTTCATATTGTTTGATGCGGCTGAGGATTTCAGGGTCTGAAAATTCGTCGTAAGTCTGCTGGTTCAGTTCCGCCAAGTGGTCAAGGAAGCGGCGGCGGTCGGCTTTTTCCATGCCTTTCGGGTCGTTCAGGTAGAGTACAGGGTCTTTACCTCCCCGCATCAAAACGCCTTGGTGCGCCGAATCGAGAAAGCCCGCCGACCAAAGATGGGCATACAGCCCTTGCGAGTTCCCCCCGCCACGGCTTGTCAATACGACAAAAGCTGGCAGGTTTTCATTTTCACTCCCCAAGCCATAGCTCAACCATGCCCCCATACTTGGCCGCCCGCCCTGCTGATGGCCTGTCTGGAAAAACGTAATGGCGGGGTCGTGGTTGATGGCCTCCGTGAATATGCTTTTCACGATGCAAATATCATCGGCAACTCCGCCCGTGAACTTGAAAAAATCGCTTATCCAAGCACCATGTTGTCCGTATTGCTTGAAATCAACGGCAGACCCGACCATTGGCAAACTGGATTGCGTACTGGTCATGGTAGTGATTCGCTGCCCCATGCGGACGCTGGCCGGCAGGTCTTGGCCGTGCATTTTGCGGAGCAATGGCTTGTAATCAAAAGACTCCAATTGGGAAGGTGCCCCACTTTGGAAGAGGTAAATCACCCGTTTTGCCTTGGGAGCGAAATGCGGCACTCCTGACAGCACACCCTCTTCCTCCATGCCTTTGCCACATGAAAAAAGCGATGGCATCAGCAATGACCCCAAGGCCACGGAGCCTATGCCCGTGCTCATCCTCGAAAGAAAAGTGCGGCGATTGATGTTAAGTTTTGACTCGAAAAGTGGGTCTTGCATAAATTGCTAGTGATTGCCGATTTGTAATTGGAAATTGGTGACTGGGGCGGCACTTGGCGGACAAATCACCAATCACCATTTACCTATAAATGTACTTAGTCATGTCCTCGATGATTTCCTTTTGATGGTGTATGTACATGGACACCACATCGCCAATAGAAATCAACCCTTGCAACTGCCCGTTTTCCATCACAGGCAGGTGGCGAACCTTGTGGTCGGTCATTATCTGCATACAATCTTCGATGGAATCATTAGGATTGACAATAAAAAGGCCTGGATGCGGGGTCATGATTTCCTGCACGAAGGTAGTTGCACTGAACTTACCCTCCAGGACGACCTTCCTTGCATAGTCCCTTTCGGTCAAAATACCAATAAGGCGGTCTCCTTCCATGACAAGCACTGAACCCACGTTATTCTCTCCCATGACCCTGATGGCATCATAGACCCTCATCGCAGGATGTACCGTGTAAATCATCTTGCCTTTTTCCTCCAGTATGTGCTTTACTTTTTTCATGTTCCAAAGATTTAGTGTGTAGTTGATATTGTCATTGACGAAGGCAATCTCATTTGCAAATCACATCGTCCATGTTATAGACCAACGCTAACGCCTCCATCAAGGCAGCGGATTCGATGGGGTCAACGGTTTCATCAACAGGGCTGTCACCGTTTTTCAATAGCGACTGGGCCACTTCAGGCATGGTGCTCAACTGTTTTTGCCGCTCTGCAACATGCTGCTCCAACAATTTCAATTCCCGTTCACTCGCTTTCCTGCCAGCAGCTTTCCTGAAAGCAAGTTCCAGTTTTTGGGGCAGGCTCAACTTGTCCTCTTTGACTAATTGCTGCGCAATGGCCCTGCTGGCTTCAAGCATCAACGGGTCGTTCATCAGGTTCAAGGCCTGTAAAGGGGTGTTTGTCCGTTGCCGTTTTACGGCACAAACATCCCGGTAGCTTGCATCGAATGTGGTGAGGAAAGGGTGGGGAAGCGTCCTTTTAAATATGGTGTACATCGTTCGGCGGTACAGCTTGCCTTCCTTGTCCTGCACATATTTGGTAAGGCTGCCTCGGCCGTCGCCTGCATTGGTCTCTTCCCAAAGTCCGGCAGGCTGGTAGGGCCTCACAGGGGGGCCTCCAATGGCTGGATTGAGCAGCCCGCTTGTGGCAAGCCAAGTATCCCGCAGCATTTCCGGGGTCATGCGGAACCTGGGGCCACGGCTTACCAAGCGGTTTTCAGGGTCAAGTTCCAATTTTTTGGGAGAAGCTTCCGCCGATTGCCGATAGGCAGCCGAGGTGACGATTTTTTTCATCAAAAACTTCAAATCCCAGCCACTTTCCCTGAATTCAATGGCCAGCCAATCGAGTAATTCGGGGTGGGAGGGCAGTTCGCCTTGGCTCCCGAAATTCTCGGCTGATTTCACGATTCCAGTGCCAAAAAACTGTTGCCAAATCCTGTTCACAGCCACCCGTGCCGTCACCGGATTTTTTTCATCGAAAAGCCATTTGGTTAGCCCCAGCCTGTTCTTCGGCAGGGTTTCAGGATAGGGTAGGATGGCTTTTGGTGTTCCAAAACCAACTTCCTTGTCGGGCTTGTCGTACTGCCCACGTTTAAGCGTAAAGGTTTTGCGAAGCGTATCCGACTCCTGCATGACCATGCTTACCACCGTATCAGCCTCAGCTGCATTGATGAAGTTGAGTATTCCAGCCAATTCTTCCTTGGTTGGCGACAAAGATGGAGCTTCCGCTATACTCGTATTGCTCACATCGCCGTAGAATCCTTTCTCTGAGTTTTGGTTGAAAAAAGCATACACACCAAAATATTCCGCCTGCGGAATCGGGTCGTATTTATGGTCGTGGCATTTGGCACATTCGAAAGTAAGGCCAAGGAATGCCGCCCCGAAGAGGTTGGTTTTGTCGGCAATGTACTCTGTACGGTATTCCTGCTCGATAACGCCACCTTCCTGTGTGATTTTGTGGTTTCGGCAAAAACCAGTAGCAAGTACCTGTTCTTTTGTTGCCTGCGGCAATAGGTCGCCCGCTAATTGCCAAGTCACAAATTGGTCGTAAGGGAGGTTCTTGTTGAAGGCATGGATGACCCAATCACGCCAGGGCCATTGCGAACGATAGCTATCATCCTGGTAGCCGTGCGAGTCGGCATAACGAGCCACATCGAGCCAATGGGCCGTTTGATGCTCACCGTAACTGGGCATGGCCAGCAGCGTGTCCACCATTTTTTCAAAAGCATCCTCTGACTTATCGGCAAGGAAGCGGTCGAGGAGGGCAGGGGAGGGTGGCAGGCCCGTCAGGTCGTAGCTTGTCCTGCGCAGCAACCTTTCCTTTTCGGCTTCGTCGTTCGGTTTAAGTCCCTCATTTTCAAGTCTTTGTAAAATGAAAAAGTCTATTTCGTTCTTTGTCCATTCTTCGTCTTTTACCTTCGGCAATGTGGGTTTCGTGGGAACAATGAATGCCCAGTGCTGCTTGTACTTGGCACCTTGTTCAATCCATTTTTTAATCAAAGCCTTTTCATATTCAGTCAAGCTGAGGTTGCTTTCAGGAGGGGGCATCACATCCGCAGTGTCTTCGGTCATGATGCGTCGGTAGAGTTCGCTCATTGCCGGCTTGCCCGGCACGATGACATTCTTGGTGGGGTCATCTTTCAACGCCTTGAAAAGACCTGCTTCGTCGTGCAATCCCAGCTCCGATTCCTGTTTGGCTTTGTCCGGCCCGTGGCATTTAAAGCAGCGGTCGGAGATGATGGGCTTGATGTGGAAATTGTAATCCACAACTTCGGGAAGCTCCGGCATATCGCCACGCTTCAAAAAACTCGGTAGCAACAGAATAGATGCTAAAATTGCCGCCGATAATCCTGCCATTAATTTGGCTGTTCTCTTCATGTTGAATCTGAATGATTGATATTCGTGCCGAAAGGTAAGTATTATTCCGAGTTAAACAAATTATGTGCTCTTCCAGTGATAGAGCATGCGGTGTTTGAATTTTGAAAAGGCAGACTAAATGATAGTTTTGTGATTGAAAAAAACAAGGATGGATACCAATTTTACACCCTTCCCAACACTTGTCACCAATCGGCTTTCCCTTCGGGAAATTATGATAAAGGATGCACCAGAAATCCTGGTTCACCGTTCCGACGAAAGGATAACGCTTTACACTGGCGGTACCAAAGCGCATAGTTTGGAAGATGCTCAAAAGTTCATCACTGAAATTCAAGGGTACGCAAAGGAAGGCAAGTCCGTGCTGTGGGCAATTAGCCTCAAAGGGCAAGAGAAACTGATTGGAACAATTTGCATTTGGCAAATTGACCTGGAACGTTCGGTCGCAGAAGTGGGGTTCACCTTGCACCCAGATTTTTGGGGACAAGGCATTGCTTCGGAGGCATTGGATGCAGTCATCAATTTTGGCTTTGAAAAATTAGGGGCTGAAGTTTTGGAAGCTGCTGCGCATTATGACAACATAGATTCCATCCGTCTATTGGAGAAAAAGGGATTTTTGAAGACTGGAGAGGATGAGATTCTCGTCCTTTTTGCCCTTTGCCGACCTCCACTTGGTTCCGTTGTCATACAGACCGAACGCTTGCTACTTCGAGAAATCACGCCCGATGATGCTACGTTCATCTTGGAATTGTTGAATTCGCCGGACTGGTTGAAAAACATCGGTGATAGAAACATACGGACGGTGGAAGACGCAAGGAATTACTTGATTTACAGGATTTTCTTGATTTGTCGAACAAAGGGCTTCAGCTTTTATGTGCTTCAAGACAAGGCGACCAATTCCAAATTTGGTATCTGCGGACTTATCAAGCGGGATTATATGCAGGACGTGGACATTGGCTACGCCCTTTTGCCAGCCTATTTTCATAAAGGTTATGCCATCGAGGCTGGTCGGGCTGTGGTGGATTTTGCAAAACAAACCCTTAACCTGCCGAGGCTTGCAGCTATAGTGATTGAAACCAACGAGCCTTCTATCCGACTCCTTGAAAAATTGGGGATGCGGTTTGAACGAAGAATTTCGGTTCCTCAGGATAACGAAGAATTGATGCTATTTGGAATGGAGTTGAACTGATTTCAAAATCACCACGGTAAATTCTTAACAAGACTTTACATTTGTTTCGAGGTTTCGACCTGAACATGTGACTTCCATAACCGTTTTTCATCAAAACATAAACAAACTTAAATGTTAAACCGAACCTTCCACCATCGAATAGCTGCATTCAGCTTCTTGCTTATCGGCATTTTCATTTTTTCCTGTGCTCGGAACCCGGTGACCGGGAAAAGGCAGTTCATGTTGATTTCCGAAAAAAGGGAAAAAGCGATGGGTTTGGCTTACGACCCACAGGTTATTCAGGAATTTGGCTTGTACGAAAACAAGGACCTCCAAGATTTCATCAGTAATTATGGTAAAAAAATGGGGGCCATCAGCCACCGCCCAAAAATAGACTACCAATTTAGGATATTGGATTCACCGGTCGTGAATGCGTTTGCTGTTCCAGGTGGTTATGTCTATTTCACCCGTGGCATTATGGCCCATTTCAACAACGAGGCAGAATTCGCTGGAGTGCTTGGGCATGAAATCGGCCATATCGCTGCAAGGCACTCGGCGCAGCAGCAAAGCCAGCAGATTTTGGCCCAAATTGGGTTTATCGGAGCCATGATTACTTCTGAAAAATTCAGAAACTATTCTGATTTGGCTCAAACGGGCTTGGGCTTGATGTTCTTAAAATTTGGGCGAAACCACGAGAGCGAGTCCGATAAGTTAGGCGTAGAATACAGTACAAAGATTGGCTATGATGCCCATGAGATGGCCAATTTCTTCCAAACCATAAAAAGGATACAAGAGGAAGCGGGTGTTAGTATCCCCACCTTCCTAAGTACACACCCTGACCCAGGCGATCGGTTCAACAGGGTACACCAATTAGCTACGAAAGAGCAGACAAAAGCCGGAAAGTCGAACCTGAACGTAAATCGGGACAAATACCTGCGGATGATAGATGGCCTTACTTATGGAGAGGACCCTCAGCAGGGCTATGTCGAAGGCAATGTTTTCTACCATCCTCAGATGAAGTTCCAGTTCCCGACTCCATCTGGTTGGCAAACGGTGAATTCAACCTCCCAAGTCCAGATAGCACCCAAGGATGGCAAGGCTGCTATCATATTGAGCATTGCCGAAGGCAAGAGCCTGGCCCAGGCCAAACAAGCGGCCATTTCAGCGGATAGCCTTAAGGTCATCGAATCACAGAACATAAAAGTGAATGGTAACGATGCCATTGCAATGGTTGCCGACCTGAACAAACAGGTACGACTGCTGATGTACCTGATTGAATACAATGGGTTGATTTACAAATTCGCAGGTCTATCTGAAACGCCGAACTTCGCCACTTATGAAGGAAAATTTGAAACCTGTTTCAAAGGATTCAAGGCACTGACTGACCAAAGCAAAATCAATGTATTTGCGGACAAAATCAAGATTGTGACGGTTGCAAAGGACGGAACCTTGTCAGACGCACTAAAGGCCAACAATCAACCATCTGCTAAAATGGAGGAATTGGCCATCATTAATGGCATGCAATTAAAAGACAAAGTGACAAAGGGTATGTTGATTAAGACGCTGGTGAAAGGAGATGGCAAAAAATAGGAAAACCATTCATTTGCCGTTTGTCCAGTGTTTTATGCACTTTATCACCGATAGACAACTAAAAAACACCGAATTTTATTCTTAGTCATTACCAAAGATTTTGGTTGATACAAAATAATATGCGTTTTTTTCGGCCTTTCCCTGACTTGGAATGAATTTGTTGTTACCTTCGCATCGAAACCAGTTTTTTTCACCAAAATAAAATATTTCTATGAGCAAATTTGATGAAATGATGGCCAAGTACACAGCTGAATTGAAATCAGCTGGTAAGAGCGCCATTGACGCCGACCTTTTGACTAAGACTGCGAAGGGTCTCGGCCCATCCATCTATTTGAAGGATGCATCCTTGGTATCTTGCTCGGACCAAACCGAATTGGATAGGGTAAAGACCAATTTCCTTTCCAAGAAACTCGGCATGACCGACAACGCAGCCATGGATGCAGCGATTAAGAGCGTTTGTGATGAGTACAAAGCTAAGCAAAGGATGCGTGCAGTATTTTACTACATGCTTCTTCAGAAACTTGGCAAGACACTTTAAGCACTGTGAAATTTTTACAAAGGCCCAAGGGTTTATAACCTTTGGGCCTTTTTTGTTGCTTAAAACTTAATTAGCCTAACCTTGCTTCCATTCCCGATAAAACGCCTGATGATTCTTTTCACTTCCGGGTTTGATTCGAAAGGCTCTATACATTCTTTTAGACCTTCAATATCATTGGCTTGAATCGCTTCGAAATCCACGTACCCAAATCCTTTGTACTCACCTCCTTCCACAAGCACAACTGCATTCTCTTCGTTGCTCCGACCTTTATCAATGATGAAAAAATCCTGCTCCAATAAACTTTCATCCAAGGTGAGCAAGGCTTGTTGAGCACGTTGGTTATAGTTTTCGGGGGTTTCTTCGCCAACACATGCACCAAAGCATTGCTTAATATGGTAATCGAAACAGGGGCCATTCCGGTCATCGAGATTGCAATGTCTTAGGCACAGGTTGAACCTTTTCTGGGCCGCTTTCAACCAACCCCTTGCGTGGGCGAGGTCGGGATAAGCCGAAATGACCTTCAATTGCTTGCGGTTCTTGGCTGTAGGCTTGGCCACGTCAAGACAGATGAAACCCGCTTGGTTTTCATAGGTATGGATAACGAAAGGGTAGTCCCTTGTTTTCTGGGCACGGTTGATAGGGGGGCGAATAGCTTTTATTTCATGCGACTCCTTCAGCAAAGCAACCAGCTCGCTACCCGTTACCTCCCATGTCACATCGTCCACTTTCGACTGCAACTTGGCGGCTTTTTCTGTTTTGTCTGCAAAATGCTCGGCAATCCTTTTCTTGATGTTGAGGCTTTTGCCTACATAAAGCACGTCACCGTTCTCATCATGGAAATAATAAACGCCACAAGCTTCGGGCAAGGAATGCAATTTTTCAAGACTGAAGTTCTTCGGCAATTTTGACTCCCTCACGCCGAGGTTGACCATGTTTCTTACCTCTTTGGATGCCATGCCAGGCTGCGCCAAAATCCTTTCAAACAGGTCAACAGTTGCAATGGTATCGCCCATCGCCCTGTGTCGGTCGCCAGCATTTAGGCCCATCGCCATGATCAAATTGCCGAGGCTGTAGGATTTGTAGCCCGGGAAGACCTTCCTCGCCAAACGGACTGTACACAACTGGCGACGGGTATAGGTGTAACCCAACCTCCTGAACTCCTCCTGCACGAAACTATAATCGAACCTGACATTATGTGCCACGAAAATGGCGCCTTCCGTAATTTCTACGACCTTTTTGGCAACTTCAAAAAACCTTGGGGCTTGCCGCACCATATCGTTGGTTATGCCAGTAAGTTCAGTAATCCCATATGGAATGGGCATTTCTGGGTTCACCAAAGTCTCGAATGTTTCCAAAACCTCGGTTCCATTGTGAACGACAATGGCAATTTCCGTAATCTTGTCCCTTGCGGCCCTGCCTCCAGTGGTCTCAATGTCCACAATGGCGTATCTGTTTTCCATGCCTCTGGCAAAAGGTGGCGAATGTCTAAGGATTAGTGGCCAAAATTGATGTGCGTTTCGCCATTGGTAATCCAAAAACAAACAAAATGATGGTAAAATTAAAAACTTTTGTTGCAATGCAAGGAATGCTTTTTATGCTGTTGTTTGCATGCAGCCAAAAAACAGGTAACGAAGCTACTGAATTGCCTCAGACAAAAGAGCCTCCCCAAGTCGTTGGGCTTCCACCCATGCCTGGCGCAGCTCAGATGGAGGAATACCGGACTATGTTGAAAGGCAAAAAAATTGCCTTGGTTGTCAACCATACCTCCGTCATTGGTAGCACCCATCTTGTTGACACATTGTTCAAAACAGGTTTAAACTTGGTCAAAATATTTGCCCCTGAACATGGCTTTAGGGGAACCGCAAGCGACGGTGAACAGTTGCAGGACGGCAAGGACCAAAAGACAGGGCTTCCGATTATCTCCCTATATGGCAAAGAGAAAAAGCCCAGTCCCCAGCATCTGCAAGGCGTTGACCTCGTTGTGTTCGACATCCAGGACGTAGGCGCCCGATTCTACACCTTTATTTCAACGCTTAGTTATGTAATGGAGGCCTGCGCCGAGAACAACATCCCCGTACTGGTATTGGACAGGCCAAACCCAAATGGCCATTTTGTGGACGGCCCTGTTTTGAAAAAGGCGTTTTCTTCCTTTGTGGGCCTCCACGAGGTACCCGTTGTCTATGGCATGACCATCGGTGAATATGCCCGGATGGCAAACGGCGAGGGTTGGCTTGCCAATGGAATAAAATGTCAGTTGGAGGTAGTGCCCTGCAAGAACTACGACCATAAAACAAGGTACGATTTGCCCATAAAGCCAAGCCCGAATTTGCCCAATATGACGGCAATCCTATTGTACCCATCTTTGTGTTTTTTTGAAGGGACAGTGGTCAGTGTTGGGAGGGGGACCAGCAAGCAATTTCAAGTGATAGGTGCACCAAAATCCAATACCGGGGATTTCAGATTCACGCCTCAACCAATGGAAGGTGCCAACGAACCGCCCCAGAAAGGCAAGGAATGCAGGGGGTTCGACCTCAGTGGGCTTTCGGTGGACAGCCTGTTTGGTCTAAAGAAGATTGACCTTCATTATTTGTTGGAATTCTATAATGATTATCCAGATAAGGCCAATTTCTTTTTAGAAACTGCCCACTTCGACGCCCTGGCTGGTTCGAAGGAACTGAAGCAGCAAATCATGGCTGGCAAGAATGAAGCTGAAATTAGGGCCGGATGGGAGACCGGACTCAGCCATTTCAAGGAAATCAGGAAAGAATACCTGCTTTACTACGATTTTGAATAAGCTCAGGTTTTTGAGAACGTGAGTAGTTCGTCCACGAGTTTTCGCAAGCCAGTCGTCGCATTTTCAGCGATCACTTTCAGGTTTTTCGTGCGCCCCAATTCATAGTTGATGGCTGGGTTGGGGTCTATATAATAAATAGGTGCACCTTGCATTGCATAACCGACCAAGCCTGCGGCAGGATAGACCTGCATGGATGTGCCAACAATCAACACGAAATCTGCTTCGGAAACAAGCTGTGCCGCTGGTTCGAGCATCGGCACCATTTCACCAAACCAAACAATATGAGGGCGGAGTTGACCACCTTTTTCGCAATGGTCGCCGAGCTTGATGTCATTATCCCAATCGTAAATGTGATTTGGATGGGTGGTGCTTCTTGCCTTCCGCAATTCACCATGCAGGTGCAGTACCCGTTTGCTACCAGCACGTTCATGTAAATCATCCACATTTTGGGTGACTATATTGACCTCATATCCAGTTTCAAGTTCTACTAAGGCAAGATGGCCCACATTAGGTTGGACTTCGAGCAATTGACGGCGCCTTTGGTTGTAAAAATCCAGCACAAGGCTCGGATTTCGCCGCCAACCCTCTGGCGATGCAACTTCCATGATGTCGTGGTTTTCCCAAAGTCCATTGGCATCCCGGAATGTGGATATGCCACTCTCTGCACTCATTCCTGCTCCAGTCAGTACGACGATTCGTTTTTTCATGATTGATGGTTCGTTGTAAAGTGTATAAATCTCGTTTTTTTTATAAAAACAGCAACAGGTTTATGCAAAAACCGTAATCAACATTTCATAAAAGGCATCAACCGTCAGGTTGGTTCCATGCTGCAACATTAATTCATAAAATCCCATTTTGATGAGCAACTACATAACAAAACCCGCGTCCGTATTAGTCTTGGCCTTGCTGTTCTCTTTTGGTCTATTCGGGCAAACCCCAATTGAAAACCTTCAAAATGCCGTTGAGGAATATAACGCCACAAAGGAATACATCAACGGCTTCGACAGCAAGAGTATAACCAATGAAAATATTGCAACCGTCAAAACGAGGATGGAAAGGGGGGTTACCAAGCTGGACAAGGTATTGGCCGACGGCAACGCCGAGCAAGTGAAAGCCGCAAGGTATTTCAGGGGCAATTTCAAATACCAATATGCCTTTGTATTGGGAATGAAAGGGGATAACCGGGGTGCTTATGACATTTTGCGGGAAATTGAACGGGATTTTACCAGCCTGCGTGAATCGGACTTCCCAATCCGTTACGAATTCTTTGGCAAGAACTTCATTATTAAATGGGAGAACTTTGGGCCAACCCAGGCCGAATATTACACCAGTATTGGCGAGGTAGCCTACAATCTTGGGTTTTATCCAGATGCCATCAAGTTTTCTAAGCTTTCACTTGAACACAGCTACACCAGCGATTGGCTGAAATATATTGCTGTCAATAAGATTTTGGATGCCTATAATAAAAACAACTCTTTGATTACTGAACAAGACTACTTGGATTTTGCCATGAAATCAGCAGTTTCCTACAATGTACTGTCAGATGAAAACAAAAAAATTGTCAAGGAAAACAATTATCCGACTGTGTTAAGGGGTTCCACCATCTATGTTTCCAAGTCGAGCAACAAACCCGAAATGCTGAAGCGCAGTGCAGAAATGGCAACGCTTGCAGCCCGTTATGAAAACACTTATGAAAATGCCTTAAAGCTGTTTGAAATTTGTTACCGCAATAACCACAACGACTTGCCGGAGTTTGACGAAGTGGGTTTCAACATGGCCAGCTATATGAAAACCGCAGGTCGGGATATTGAAAGGGCCAATTATGTTGGCAATGCAGCCTTGGACAAAATAACTTCAAGGATTGGCAACAATTGTGACGGCATGACTCGCTTGTCTGAAGGTTATCGCAATTTTGGAAATACGGCAAAGGCCAACGCATTGGATGAAAGAAAGCGCAAATGCATGACGGAACGTGAAGCCGAGCGGCTGCGCCAAGAAGAATTGGCAAAAAAACAGGCTGAGGCAGACCGAAAAAGGCAGTATCGCTACGAGCATCCATTCAATATGTACATCGGTTTCAACTTGTTGCCATTGTTCACAAGTCTTGACAAAATGGACTTCGGAGGTCACGTTGACCTGCGGGGTAGGAGGGTGGCGCATTCTTTTGGTTACGCCATCATCAACAAAAAAAACGACCTGTACTCTTCCAATGAAAAATGGGACGGCTATCGGGCCTTCTACGCACTCAAGGTTTTTGGAAAGTCCATCAACGACCAAGTGGGCTATACGGGGTTATACTTTGGTTATTCCGAAAAAGAATTTTTGGCGATTCCCAACGCACTGGTCAATTCAAAGACTGTCTCTGGTGATTTTTATCAGACAACGCTTTTACCGAAGGACAAACAATACGATGTCGTGTGGAACAGCGGCTTCCAGGCGTTGGGCAAAGTAGTAGGCATGGATATTTGGTACGGTATCGGAGCATCCTATTATCAAATCTCTTATGAAAACCTCAATGCTGAGAATCAGGCCATAGACCTCGATAATTACAGTATCACAGGCGCCGATTTTTTTGAGAAGCGAAACAAGAAGGATGGGTTCAGCATTTTCATGCGCTTCGGTATTTCCATTGGGTTGAACGTGGGGAGAAAGCGGGATTGATTAGTTAGTCTCTGCCTCAAAGGTGCTCTCTGTGAGCAACCTAACCGCATTCAACCCCATTTCTTTTCCTTTTTCCAGCATGAGTTGGTAGGCTTCTGCGAAGTTATTTTTGACGTGGCCATCCAGGATGGACTCCCTGATATGGTTTTTAATGATACCAACCTCTCTGCCAGGTGGTATTTGAAAGGTGTTCATGATGTCTATCCCGCTAACTGGGGGTTGCCAGTTCCGCAACCTGTCGCTTTCTTCAATTTCTACGATTCGCTGGCGGAGCAGCTCGTAATTTTCGAGGTACCGCTTCACTTTTGAATCATTTTTAGAAGTAATATCAGCCTCGACCAATAGCATCAGTTCATCAATATCGTCCCCTGCATCGAAAATAAGGCGGCGAACCGCACTGTCCGTGATTTCTTCCTTGGTTAGTGCGATGGGGCGGAGGTGTAGTTGTACCATTTTTTGTACAAACTTCATCCGGTCATTGGTAGGCAAGCGGAGTTTCTTAAAGATGCGTGGAACCATAGCCGCCCCCAAAGTTTCGTGACCGTGGAAGGTCCAGCCCTCTTCTTTGTTGAATCTTTTGGTAGGTGGTTTTGCAATATCATGTAGCACGGCGGCCCAGCGGAGCCAAATGTCCTGGGATTTTTTACATAGGTTGTCCACTACTTGAAGTGTGTGGTAGAAATTGTCCTTGTGGCCGATTCCATCCCTTACATCTACGCCATGCAAAGCCGTCATTTCAGGAAAGATTAATTCGAGCAGCCCGGTCTTGAACAGCAGCTTGAAACCAACGGAAGGTACAGGGGCAGCAAGGATTTTCTCCAGTTCTGTAGTAATACGCTCTTGCGAGACAATTTGTATCCTGCTTTTGTACTTGGCAATTGCTGACAGGGTTTCCTGTTCAATGTCGAAGCCAAGTTGCGTAGAAAATCGGATGGCCCGCATCATTCGCAAGGGGTCATCGGAAAAAGTTCGGCCCGGGTCGGTAGGTGTTTTTATCGTTTTATGCTCCAGATGCTCCAGCCCGCCGAAGGGGTCAATTATGGTTCCGAAATCGGCATCATTCAGGCTGATTGCCAAAGCATTGATAGTGAAATCCCTTCGCAATTGGTCGTCCTCAAGTGTACCAAGTTCCACATCGGGCTTGCGGCTATCAGCCCGGTAGCTTTCTTTTCTTGCCCCAACAAACTCAATTTCAATACCCTTATGACGGAGCATTGCCGTACCAAACCGGCTGTAAAAAGCTACCCTGGGGCGGGGAAACATCAGGGATGCCACTTCGTTGGCGAGTTTTATGCCGTCGCCAACACAGACAATATCAATGTCCTTGGTGGGACGGGCCAAAAGTCGGTCCCTAACATAGCCGCCTACAACGAATGCGGGTACATTGCAATTTTTTGCTGCCTTCGCAACGAGGTTGAATACTTCCCGTTCTTGTGGTTGAATATTGAATACCAAAGGAAAAAGTGTTTTAAGAATACCAAGGAACCCTCATGCAATGAGTTCTGGTTCCGAATAAACTTCTAAAATTTCATCGAAAAGTTGATGCAGGGCATCGGCTGAAGACGCTGTAACCAGTTGGCTGCGGTAGCTTTTGATACTATGAAACCCCCTGAAATAGTTGGTGTAATGTTGCCTCATTTCTACAATGCCCAACTTCTCACCTTTCCATTCTATGGAATGTTTTAAGTGTTGTCGGCAAGCCTCCACCCGTTCGAAAGTGGTAGGAGGGGGCAGCAGCTCACCTGTATTGAAATAATGCTTGATTTCACGAAACACCCAAGGATAGCCAATGGCTGCCCTGCCAATCATGATACCATCCACACCAAACCTGTTGCGGTATTCCAAAGCCTTCTCAGGGTTGTCCACATCGCCATTTCCAAAAATCGGGATGTGCATCCTTGGGTTTTCCTTGACCTTAGCAATCCAAGTCCAATCGGCCTCTCCCTTGTACATCTGCTTACGGGTCCTTGCATGGATGGTAAGTGCCTTAATACCAACGTCTTGCAGACGCTCCGCAACCTCTAAGATGTTGATGCTCTTTTCGTCCCAACCGAGCCTTGTTTTCACTGTTACCGGCTTAGCCGTTGACTTGACAACAGCAGCTGTCAACTCAACCATTTTGTTCACATCCTGCAAAAGACCTGCTCCAGCCATTTTGCAGGCCACTTTGGCGACTGGACAACCATAATTTATGTCAATCACGTCAGGATTGGCGGATTCGACAATGTTGGCAGCTTTTATCATGCTTTCCAATTGGCCGCCGAAATACTGAATCCCAATAGGGCGCTCGTAATCAAATACTTCCAGTTTCTTAAAGCTCTTGTCCGCCTCGTGTACCAATCCATCTGCACTGATGAACTCGGTGTACATCATATCTGCACCAAACTGCTTACAGAGCCGACGAAAAGGCGGGTCGCTCACATCTTCCATAGGGGCAAGCAGAAGTGGGAAGTCACCTATTTGAACATCTCCAATTTTGACCATAAACAAATTTTGCTTGAAAACCGGGCAAAGTTAAGTCGAATTAAAGCACCATTGACAAAGGTCATTGCGAATCCTCCAGGTAATTTTTTTCTTGCAGCACAAAATAAGACCAAGGATTGGCCGTTTATTCTGAAAATCGTTCTCTTTAGCTAAACCAACTTTATGCAATAGATTTTACTCGCCAAGTTCACAGTTTCAAGCACAGCAAGGCCATTGCTCTCGTTTCTCCGCTCGCATATTGGACAAATGAACCTTGAAACTTCCCAATGAAATTTTAAAAATTCGTTTAGGTGGATAGGGGAGACCCCATTTCAAAGTGTCTCATCTATAGCACTGGGTTTTACGGTTCTGCTTTTTCTAATAGCTGCCTTCATCATGGCAAATCCGATTTTTTTATGTATCGGACATGGTGAAGTGGAGTTATCCTTGAATCGCAGTTGGTTTCTTCTTTTTGAGGAACAATTTGGAATCAGTCGAAATTTCAGAATTTAATTCTTTGTTAAGTTTTCATTAATTGTGTTTTTAAAATTAAATTTTGAATTTTAGTTGACTCTTTCAAATAAGCCGCCCAACTTTGCGCCGAAATCTGGAACTCATATCTGAAACAATAAGATTCTTGTAAATTCTTCAACACGCATTTGCAAAGTCTGTTAAACCAAAAAAAATTATCCATCATGAAAAGCATCCAATTCACGATCGTTCTTTGCCTTCTTTCATTAGCAACCCTCAACGCCCAAACATCCAGAATCAACCTCAGTGCAGGCGTCGGCTTTGAACCCACCACCAAAATGGATGGTGCGACGGTCAACACCCTGCCTATGATGTTCAAATTGGGGTATCAAGTTACACCAATGTTCAGCCTCAACGCAATTGGCGGTCATTATTCCACCAGTTCCAAACCAACCATTGCAAACGATGGTATTGAATTGACTTCTACCACCCAGCAGACCTTCGTAGGCCTTCGTGGTGAACTTAAAAAGGGTTTGGGCGAACGTTTTGAAGTTTACGGCGGAGCCTCAATGGGCTACGTTAGCAAGAAAATCACGGAAAAGACCGCCAATGGTGCAGTTTTCCTCCGGAACCCCGAAGCTCCAACAAAGACGGATCCCAATGCTCCAAAAGGCGAAATGCTTTATGCTGGATTTGTCGGTACCAATTTCTTCGTTACAAAACACGTTGGCTTGTTTGCAGAAGTTGGCTACGGCGTTAGCCTTTTGAACGCAGGCATCACAGCGAAATTCTAATATCTTGAATCGTTAGTTAGATTAGAAACTCTTTCTCGTTAAAATTGAAAAAGCCTTGTTCACTTTGCGGTGACAAGGCTTTTTTCTTGTTGTTATCAATGCTAAACGTGATTCATTTTATGGCAGGAATAGGTTCTTTTTGTTTGAACAAAAACCAATTTGACACCCCGGAATGAGTCCAGGCTTTCATCGAAGTGGAAGGAGAGCACTGAATAGGTATTTTGCCCACGCAGAATTCGAAAAACTGCTTAAAAGTTATCCAACATCTAGCTGTTTTGGAGTTTCTCACACGCCTACTGGTTTTATAATGAAGTTCCCTAAAAAGATAAAAAAAGGGCGGCGGCATTACAGGTTGCCGCCACCCACTGGCTCTTTTCCATTTTATTTTAAGCCTGCTTTACTTCTGAGCAGACTGATTCACAGAACCCTCTGATGGCAAAGACTGCTGGGCAGCTTTGGCAGCATGCATGATAGAAGCGATGGCCTTGTTGACATCTGTTCTTTCTGCAAGGTAAATTTCAAGATAATCCACCTGTGATTGCTTGGCACCATCCTTGAGCAGGTCAACCTTCCCTGATTTGGTCTTGACTTTGAAGCCAGGGAATTTGACACCATCTTTGTCAGGGATGATTTCGATGTGGGAGAAGTCCGTATCAATTTTGGTAAGATTCACCAACTGGGCGGAAGTTCCTCCACTCGTCTTGTTCTCAATAATCAGATTCAGGTTGTCGTCCACTTTCACAGTGACCTCTCCAACTCCATCAACCTTTCCAGAGGCATTCTTATAAACCATCTGAAGGCCCTGCAATGCTTTCGTTGCAAGTCCCTTGATGTCATTCTGGAGCACTGCATTAGCTTGCAATTCCTCCGATTTTTTGCCACCAGGAACTTCTACTACCTGGCGCTCGCCAACGGGATTCGCATTTACTACTTCTGGATTCTCCTGATTGCAGGCACCAACAAGCAATGAAAAGAACACTAATTTGATTGAATTTTTCAGCATGGGAAAAAATTTCGGTTTAAGTAAATTGATTGATTTTGAAACTTGCAAAAAAGAAAAAGCGCAATCTTGAAGCTTTACAGCCTAAAATACCAAGTCCTTTTTTGCAAGTTGACTCGCCAAAATCGGCCACACATCATTGGCAAACTTAATGCCTTAAACGCTTGTTCTGCGACGTTTTTGGATAAGTAATTAAAAATATACTTCTTTTACAGAATGCCAATGGCCGACTTTTGCGCAAATTTCCATATTTTCCAGTCGAAATGGTTCTGTTGACCCAAAAACATTTGTACTTTGTGCCAATTCCGAATAATAGGTATTTGTGACTCTATCAATATTTCAATGTCAAAAAATATAAAACGATGGCTATTTCTACATTTCAGAACGAAGATATTTTCGGGGAATTCAGCAATCATCCCAATAAAACAGGATTCGTGACCTTGGATTGTAAATTCGACAAAGAAGTCAGTGTTGAATGTTTCGTTCAAGACGGTAAGGGTAGAATCCAGAAAAAATTGTCCTTCAAAGCCAATTCGGACACCAAAACGTTCGAACTTGACATGAATGGATTAGCGTCCAATCTTATCCAAGTTTGGTTTTATGTGGAAGGAAGCACCTACTTTCGAGAAATCAGGTTCTTGGAGGAGAAGCAGGAACTTAACGAATCCAAATTGGGCCGATTTTTCAAGCTCTTCTCCTAAACTTGCCACCTACTCAAAGGATTTGAGGAACCCAAGAATTCTGCCCTCTATCCGGGAATTGATATCGCTCGAAGAGGCTTTTTCGAACCTCCTGCCAGTAAGCTGCTCATAAAGCTCTATATACCTTTCTGATACAGATTCAACGAAAACATCAGGCATGACAGGCATGATATCGTTCTCATGTCCTTGAAAACCATGTGCCATGAGCCATTCTCTTACAAACTCTTTGGACAACTGTTTTTGCGGTTCACCATTTTGCTGGCGTTCTTCATAACCTTCCAAATAGAAGTATCGTGAACTGTCCGGGGTATGTATTTCGTCTATCAAATAGACTTGACCATCCCTTCTCCCAAATTCGTATTTGGTGTCTACAAGTATCAGCCCACGTTCAGCTGCCATTTGAGTTCCACGTTCAAATAGTGCCAAGGTATATTTTTCCATCAGATGGTACTCTTCCTCGCCGATTATTCCCCTTCCAAGGATTTCTTCCCTTGAAATATCCTCGTCATGTCCTTCATCAGCTTTAGTGGCCGGGGTGATGATGGGGTAGGGGAATTTGTCGTGCTCCTTCATGCCATCCGGCAAATCAACCCCGCAAAGTGTTCGTTTTCCAGATTTATAGGTTCGCCAAGCATGGCCTGTGAGATACCCCCTTACGACCATTTCAACTCGATATGGCTCACACCGATAGCCAATGGCAACATTTGGATCTGGTGTGGCCAATAGCCAGTTTGGACATATATCCCTTGTGTTTTCCAAGAAATGTGCTGCCAATTGGTTAAGCACTTGGCCCTTGTAAGGGATTGGACGGGGCAAAATATAGTCAAAGGCAGAAATGCGGTCAGATGCTACCATCACCAACAAGTCATTGATAGCATACACGTCACGAACCTTACCGTGATAGATGCCATTTTGTCCGGGCAACTCAAAGTCTGTTCGCCTAATACTCCGTTTCTCAATGGATTCCATTATAAAAATGTGTTGTTTTTTGCGCAAATGTAGGCAGTAATTTCAATTGGTTGCCAATGCAAAAGGCCCGACTGGTTCAGTCGGGCCTTTTGATAAAAATCTATGAAGCCAAAACTTAGAGGTCTTTGACAGAGTTTCTATCCGTCAAAATATCCTTCAGTTCCTTCAACATCTCGTATTGGTGCGGGGCCACCCTTTTAACGGCTTCCTTAATGGCTACAAACGCACCTTTTTCGGCGGCATCAAGTCCCATTTGCTTGATTTGAGTTTTCACATACACCACATCTTCCATCAAAAGGGACTTTAGGGAAGGGATATCGTGCCAATCGCCTTCAACAGCTATTCCATTCTCAACCTTACCGTCAGATTGTTGGACTGGCTCTAAAGCAATAAATTTGTCATTTTCATCCAAGGTGATCGAATTCGATTGTGCTCCGTTGTGATTTGGCAAAGACCAATCTTGCTTTTTCTCGTCACCGAGCATGAACACTTCCAGGCCACGCTCTCGAATTCTGTAAATGATAAGGCTTGCTGTTTTAGAAATTTCCATTACTAATCATGCTTTTCAAGTGAAACATGGTTGTTTCATTTTGGTTTAGCAGTTGCAAAGAAAAGCCATTTAGCAGAAATCAATCCTAAAATTTCAGGAACCTAACTCTTTGGCACGTTCAAAGGCAGCAACTGCGCCGTTTATCATGCCTTGTGAAACAGCTTCCTTTGAAAATGTGCCCAAGGCTGCTTCTGTCGTACCTCCTTTTGATGCAACTTTTTTTATCCACTCCTCACATGAAAAGTCAGCCTGGTGAAACAGGTCAATAGCTCCTTGAAATGTCTGGCTGACCAACAATTCCGCTTGGGCTTCATTGAATCCAACCTGCCTCGCTGCCGAAATCAACGAATTCATAATGTACCAAACATAGGCCGGCCCACTTCCAGAAATGGCAGTTGCGGCGTCTATCAAGGTCTCATTCTCCACATAAATACTCTTCCCAGTCGTATTGATAAGGTTCTGGACTGTGACCAACTCTATTCTCGTCACATTTTCTGTAGAAGTAAAAACGGTCATACCCATTCCGATTTGGGCAGGCAAATTGGGCATAGCCCTTATGACTTTGGCTATGCCTAAGGAATCGGCAATTTTTTCCATTTTCACACCCGCCATGATGCTGAGGAATACCTGCTGTGGGTCAACAATGGGCCTTATCTTCTCAAAAAGTACGGCGGAGTCTTGAGGTTTTACAGCAAGGATTACCAAATCTGCCTGAGAGAGGCAATCCTCTGGGTACTTGCACACCGAGCCAATGTCAAGGCTTTCCAATTCAGGCCATTTCTCTTCTGATTTCTCCAAAATCATGAGGTCTTTTTTGGTAGTGATGTGAGAACGTAGAAACGCCTGCGCATAGGTAAGCCCCATATTGCCGCCGCCGATGATAAGTATCTTCATTGTGGTTGAAAAATTGAAATGAACCAATTCGTGTTATGGAAACAATAACGAGGTTAAGTCTGGCTTTTGTTTCAAATCTGTTGAAATCAATGGCTTTTTGGTTAACGAAAACTAAAACCATCATTGCTGCAGCGCTTTTTGTGAGGCTCGTACGTTATTTGCTCTCGAAATGTCGTCCAGTCAATGTTTAAGGTTTTTGACATTGGTTTCATTGGGCAAAAAACTTTTCTCAAAACACTTCAAAGAAATGACAAAGAAAATCTTACCAATCGCATTTTTCATGCTTTTCGTTTCCTTCGCAAATGCCCAGTTGAAAGGGGCATTGGACAAGGCCAAGACCAAGGTGGAGCAAACCATATCTGGTGGCGGCCTTTCACAGGATGAGGTAGGGCAGGGCCTGAAAGAAGCCCTGAACAAAGGCGTGGGCGATGCGGCTGATTTCCTATCGAAAAAAGATGGCTACTACATGAGCGCCTACAAGATTTTGCTGCCAGATGAAGCACAGAAGGTGGTAAAGAAATTGAAAATGGTGCCTGGCTTCGAGAATGTGGAAGCCAATTTAATCGAGAAAATGAACCGGGCTGCCGAGGATGCTGCCGTCAAGGCGAAGCCAATCTTTTTGAATGCCATCAAATCTATGACGTTCAAGGATGCAATGAACATCTTGATGGGCAACGACGATGCTGCTACCCGCTACTTGGAGAGCGTGACCTTCAAGCAATTGTATGCTGAGTTCATGCCCATCATCCAGGAATCATTGGACAAGGTAGGTGCAAGGGAGTATTGGAGGACTGCCGTCACTGCCTACAACAAAATTCCTTTGGTAGAGAAAACCAACCCTGAATTGGACGACCACGTCAATCGCAAGGCGCTCAATGGGCTTTTCGGCTTGGTGGAGAAAAAGGAAGCCGATATCAGGGGCGATGTCAGCCTTCGTAATACCGACTTGTTGAAGAAAGTATTTGCGCAGCAGGATTCAAGGAAGAAAAATTAGTAGCCTAAAATGTTGCTCCGCAAAATGGGCTATAAAAAGAAGCGGTTGGTGCAATCTGGCACCAACCGCTTCTTCATTTTTAACACTCTGGAACCAATACTGAAACGTTGACCGCAAGGCCTCCATCCGCTGTCTCCTTGTACTTGTCGTTCATGTCAATGGCTGTTTCCCACATCGTTTTGATGACCTCATCCAGACTCACCCTTGCGAGGGCGGGGTTGCTCGAAAGGGCTATCTGAGAAGCTGTGATGGCTTTCATGGCCCCCATTGTGTTCCGTTCGATGCAGGGGATTTGAACCAAACCATTGATGGGGTCACAGGTCAGGCCAAGGTGGTGTTCCATGGCAATTTCGGCTGCCATTAGTGCCTGTTGTGGAGAGCCTCCCATGCATTCGGTCAAGGCGGCGGCAGCCATTGCGGAAGAAACCCCGATTTCAGCTTGACAACCACCCATTGCAGCGGAGATGGTTGAACCCTTTTTGAAAAGGCTGCCAATTTCGCCAGCAGTCAACAAAAACTTGATGATATCCTCATCCCCTTGGTTTTCGCAAAAGCAAAGAAAATACATGAGTACGGCAGGAATTACCCCAGCCGCTCCATTGGTCGGTGCGGTGACGACCCTGCCAAAAGATGCGTTTTCTTCATTGACTGCCAATGCAAAACAACTTACCCATTTTGTGACGTTGGCGAATGAACTCCCACTGATTCTGATGGTGTTCATCCAACCTTTAACCGTAGTGTATTCAGTGCCTTCGAGCAGTTTGTCATTGATGCCGTGTGCCCGCCTCTGAACCCGCAGCCCTCCCGGCAATTCACCATCGGAATGGCAGCCTTTATGGATGCAGCGAAGCATGGTATCCCATATCTTCAACAGGCCATTTCGGATGTCTTCTATCGGTCGCCATGCCATTTCGTTTTGCAGGACTATTTCATGGATGGCCATACCTGTCCGTTCAACATAGCCCTTTATATCTGCCTCACGGTCAATAGGGTAGGGCAGCAGGATGGATTGGCTGGCACTGGGCCTTGTATCTTCCTGTATCACAAATCCTCCACCAATAGAATAGTATGTCTCGGCTATGCCGCTCCCGTTTTTGAACTGAGCAACAAAAGTGAGGGCATTGGGGTGAAACGGGAGTTTTTCAAAAATAAAACTGATGTTTTCAAGGGGAATGAATTCAACCAAATGGTGTTGACCTAACAGCAAGGCTTTACGTTGGTAAACCTCTGTGATGTATTGGTCAATCTTTTCCACCTCAATGGTGGTAGGGTGGTGTCCCAACAAGCCAAGCATTACCGCAATATCGGTACCATGCCCTCTTCCAGTTTTTGCCAACGAACCGTAAAGTTTCACATGCAGCCGCTTCACCTCCTGCCGCCCAAGCTTCTCGACAAACTGAAGTGCAGCCACCCAAGGCCCCATCGTATGGGAACTGGACGGACCAACACCAATTTTAAAAATATCAAAAACACTGATTCTTTCCATATGGATTTTGTGAATGATTCGAAGGCCAAAAGTACTTGCCGCTTTTTAATGTGGAGAATTTTAAACCACCAACTTCAAAAAACGTCATATCCTGCAACCAATTTCCCCAAATGATTACCAATCTCGTTTTCACTTAACTCAATATGATTTGCATGAAATTGAAAATCCTTACATGGCTTTCATTGCCTTTGCTGGCAGTCCTTTTTTTCTCATCTTCCAAAATTGACCCCAATAACCCACCCACTGGTCGTACAGGGGCACCTGGGGAAACAACCTGTCAGGCATCTGGTTGCCATACTGGAAGCTCCTTCACGGGTACTGTCGAAATAACAGGTGTTCCAGATACCGTGGTGGCCCTCCAATCTTACACTGTTACCCTCACCAATACCAGCAATGCTGTAAAAGCTGGTTTCCAATTGACGGCGCTAAATGCGGCAAATCAAAAAATGGGTACCCTCACCGCCGGCACGGGTTGCTCAATTGGGAACGGAGGGGGTAGGCAGTATGTCCGGCAATCCAGCCCACGCACCTTGTCTAATGGTGCCACTTCCTGGACCTTCACTTGGAAGGCTCCTGAGACGGTCGTTGACGACTCCATTCATTTTTATTTTGTTTCACTTTGCGCAAACGGTAATGGTCAAAAAACTGGGGACAATGTTCTGGTGAGCAAAAAATCGGTTGTATTGCCGCCTCAGGTTTCGGCTGCACATGAAGGTATTGACCTGTCTGGCGTCAGAGTTTTCCCTAATCCGGCCAAATCAACCATGTCAATGGAATTCCCTGGGCACAGTAAATTCAAAATCAAATCTGTTGCGGGACAACATCTTATGGAAGGTGAAATCACCCATAAAAAAAACGTGGACGTCTCCGAACTTGAATCGGGGCTTTACTTCGTTATTTTTGAATCGGGTGGAAAAACGGTTTCAAAGACATTCATAAAAGAATAAAAAACAGAAAGGGCGAGGTTTGAACCTCGCCCTTTCCGTTTAATGTGTTTCCATGTCATGGGAGATGAGTTTTTCCGTCATCTCCTTGTTCCAATCTGGCTCGTCGTCTTCCTCCTTCTTCATTCCTATCGACCGTCTGAGGTTTCCTATTGCCTCCCGCAATCCTTCAATAAATTGGAAAACCACAGGTACAATAAAAAGGGTCAGTACCATGGAGCTTATCAAACCGCCAATCAGCGCCCAGGCAAGGCCATTCTTCCATTCGGCGCCTGCGCCTTTTGCAAGTGCAATAGGAAGGAAGCCAATGGACATTGACAATGTGGTCATCAAGATTGGTCGAAGCCTTGTCCTGCCTGCCGCCACCAGGGCTTCTATGGTCGTCATGCCTTCTTTTTTGGCATGGCTTGCAAAGTCCACCAACAGGATTCCATTTTTTGCCACCAAACCAAGCATCATGATAAGACCAAGCATGGCGAAGATGTCCAAAACGCTCAAGGTCAATGCCATAGCCAAGAATGCACCAGAAATAGCCGGCAAAATTGAAAAGCCGACCACCAAGGGATAGGACCAACTATCGTACAAGGCCACAAGGATGAGGTAAACAAAAGTCAAGGCAGCAGCCAATGCCAGCAGAAGGCTTTGGAAACCTTCTTGTTGGTTTTTCAAATCACCTTCATACATGATGGTGACGCCAGTAGGTGGTTTCAGCTTGCCTTTTTCTGGGTCGAGGAGTGCATTTATGTCAGCCCCAATCTCACCTGTGGTCCGTCCTAAAGCCTTTGACTTGATAATAACCGAAGGTTGCCTGTTAAGGCGCTCCAATTGATTGGGGCCTGTGGTTTGTTCAACGGTCGCAAACTGGCTCAACAATATGAGCTGCCCTTGATTGTTCATCAATTTCAAGTTGGAAATATCGTCAACACTGTTGCGGTTGAAGCCGTCCATTTTAATATTGATATCGTACTCCTTTGAACCAGCACGGAATTGCGCATCTGTATTGCCATTGAAGGCTGTCTGCATGGTTCCACCTACCATGTCCATGGTTAGACCAAGTTTCGACATCCGCTCCCGGTCAACGGTGACCTTGATTTCGGGGCTACCTTCCTCGATGGATAGCTTCGCCTCAAGCGTTCCTTGTATTTTTTTGATTTCTGCTAAGAGCGTATTGGCGTATTCCATTAACTGTTCCTTGTCGGAACTGCTGACATAGATTTGTAGTGGGTCTTCATCGGCTCCACCAAAGAAGCTGACTGGTGCAGTCGAAACTTTTACCCCAGGCAGATTCCTTTCCAATTCATTGCGTACCCGTTGGGCATAAAGGTCAGTGTTGACTCCACCTGGGCGTTCCTTTTGAGGCACCAGTTTCATCGTCAATTCAGCAACATAAGGCGTTGATTGGCTTCCGAACATACCCGATGATTTGCCGATGGTTGCGAAGGTCTTAGTGACTTCTTTTTTCTTTTTGAAAAACTCCTCGGCTTTTTGCGTAGCAAGGTTGGTTTCATGGAGGGTCGCATCCTTTGGCAATTCCAATTTCATGATGAACTCTCCACGGTCGGTCTGTTGGATAAAAGCTGTGCCTATGTACCCATTTGAAACCAAGCCAAATGAACTAAAGAACAGCACGATGATTGCCACGAATACCAAGAAGGAGGACAGGTATAAATTGTTGTGCTTCTTTCTGGGAACTCCATCTGCTGCTATTTTAGCCTCAACCCTTCTCAATTTTTCACCGCTGTATGGTATTTTGATGGGATTAAGCACCCTTCCCAGCATCCTTGCATACCATTCGTTTACCCGGTGCAAAATCCCCTCAAAGCCATTCAATATCATGCCCCATATGCTGTTGTTGTTGAATTTTTCCAGCCTTGAAAAACGGCTGGCGAGCATAGGGGTAAGGGTGAACGACACAAACAAGGACATCAAAGTGGAAAAAGTGACCACCAAGGCAAATGACCGCATGATATTGCCCACAATGCCTGAAGTCAGGGCAATCGGCACGAAAACCACCACATCCACCAATGTGATGGAGAGGGCTGTGAACGCAATCTCGTTCCTGCCCACCAAGGAGGCCCGCTTGCGTTTTAAGCCGTGCTCCATGTACCTGTAGATGTTTTCCAATACCACAATACTGTCATCCACAAGGATACCGATGACCAGGGACATGGCCAAAAGCGTCATCAGGTTCAAGGTGAAACCTGCGGCATACATCATAATGAAAGTGCCCACCAAAGAGGTAGGAATTGCCAGCATTACGATTACTGCATTTCGAATGGAGTGAAGGAAAAACAACATGACCACAGCTACCAAGACAATCGCCAAGAACAAGTCATGTGTGACGGCATTCACGGCCTCTATGGTAAAGTCGGTTTGGTTGTTGGCAATATCGAAACTGAACTGCTTGTCCTTGTACTGCTCTTTGAGTTTGTTCAATTGGCCAATAACACCTTCTGCCACCGACACGGCATTGGCATCTGTTGTTTTCAAAATCTGCAAACCGATGGCGTTGTTTCCATCCACCCTGCTCAAGCTGGTGATGTCCTTCAATCCATCGGTAACTTCAGCCACTTCAACGAGCTTGACAGGCAAGCCAGTGAGCGGCGAATTGGCAACCACCAGTTCTTGTAAATCAACAACGGTCTGGAATTTCCCGGCCAAACGAATGATAACCTGCTCGTCCTGGTTCTCAATTTTACCAGTAGGGAAATCAAGGTTCGCTTTTTGAATGGCTTGAACGACCTGCAAAATGGTCATGCCCCTCGCTTCCAGTCTTTGACGGTTAATCAATACTTGGATTTCCCGCTCTTGACCACCAATGATACGGATATCGCCAACGCCTTCTACACTTGAAATGGCTGGCTTGAACCTGTCCATCACCAAATCATAAAATTCGGCAGGTGGGGCGTTGGTAGTTATACCTATACTCAGGATGGGGAATTCATCAGAGGCGAACTTGGTCAGAGAAGGTGGGTCAGCATTATCTGGCAGACTCCCTGCATTAGCATTGATTTTCCGCTGCGCCTCCTGCAAAGCCAGGTCAACGTTGGTGCCATCCTTTAACTCGATAAAAATAAAGGAAAGGCTTTCAAAAGAAGTGCTCCGCAAGGAGATAATGTTCTCCATGCTCGATACTGCATCCTCGATTTTTCGAGTGACGGAGTTTTCCACTTCTGAGGGGTTCGCTCCAGGATAAACCGTGCTGATGATGACAAATGGCGCACTGAATTTTGGTATAAGTTCATACGCCAGTTGTTTGTAACTGAAATAGCCCAAAATCGTGAGTACAATGAAAATCACGAGGATGAAAGAGGGCCTTTTTATGGAAAGTTCAGTAATTGACATAGGTAGTAGATTGAAGGGTTTTGTGAGGTATTGGGTATTGGGGAATTGGGGAATTGGGTATTAGGTATTGGGTATTGGGGCATTTAAGATTTTGCATTTTGAATGTCAACAAAATACCCAATACCCAATACCTAATACCCTAATACCCTAATTGCCAGCAACGTTGATATCCATGCCGTCTTCCAAGTTGATTTGACCGGAAACGACTATTTCGTCACCTTCGTTCAGACCTTCCTTCACTTGAACACGGTTTCCGAAAATGCTTCCGGTTACGATGGGTTTCAATAAGGCCTTGCCTCCTTCCACCACATATATTTTGGCATCTTGCAAACTACCCACAATGGTCTCTCGTGGCACAGACAACACCTGACGGGATGCCCCTCCTTTGAAATAAACCGTGCCTGTCATGCCTGCTTTCAGAATGTCGCCAGTATTGGCAATTTCAATTTCGACCAGGTAACGCCGGGAAGCATCTGCATTCACATCTATGAAAGTGACGGTTCCCTCAAAGTTCCTGTCCGGGAAAAGGTCGGCTTTCATCCCAATCCTCTGACCCAATTTCAAAGTCACCACCTGTTCCTCGGTGAGGTAAACCTGCATTTTGAGCCTGCTGATATTTGTAATGGTGGCAAGTTGCATTGCTGGGGCAATCAAAGAGCCTTTTTCGACCATTTTGCCAGTAATCACTCCAGAAATTGGTGCTTTCACATAGCTCATCGAAATCTGTTTTTCAGCACCTTTTATTTGTTGCTTTAGATTCTCGATGCCGAGTTTGGCATCATCAATCTGCTGTTGGGTTACCCCTCCTTCACCCAACAATTTTTGCAGCCTCGACAAATCGTTTTCTGCCTTGGCAAGGTTGGTCCTCGTGGTTTCCAACTGAATCCTCAGGAGGTCATTGTCAACCGTGGCCAAGGTTGAACCTGCTTGGACATTCGAGCCATTGTCGAAATTCAAGGTCAGTATTTTACCTGCCGTTTCGCTCATCACCGCCACTTTTTTGTAAGGAGCAAAATTTCCAACGACATTGAATTCGCCTGACAAGGTGGCCATTTCAGCCTTCCCTGTCACCACAGGAATGACAGTGTTTCGTTCTTGCGAAGCCTTGGCGTTTTCCTGCAAGGTGGTTTTGTTCTTATTCAACTGCCAATAGGCAGCATAGCCAAGTCCTCCGAGGACGGCCACCCAAATGATTGTTTTTATGATTCGATTCATGCTCTTTTTATTGTTGATTGTGAGAAGTTGAAGATTTGGTCACTCAGCCATTTTTACCAGCAAACCGTTGGCGGCAAGGATGTCAATTTCGGCCAATTTGATTTGTGCAAGGGCAGTGATGTAGTTTGATTGCGTTTGACGCAGGGAAGTTTCGGCATCGAGCAGTTCCGTGATAGGGGCAAGGCCCTCCCTGTACCTGCTTTGGGCAACACTATAAACTTCTTCGGCCACTTTTTGAGTCGCAAGAATGGTCTGCAGGTTGTTTTGGTTGACCCGTAGTGCAGTGATAGCAGCCTCGTGGCTGAGTTGAAGCCCCAGTTTGGCGAAATTGTAGTCTTGCTCGGTTTGCAGGATATTCAATTGGGCGGTTTGCATCATGCTCTTCTTGTAGAAGCCATCAAAAATTGGGATGTTTACTCGAAGGCCCAATTGAGAATAATCCGTCCAAGTCTTTTCCTTGGTAAAATCTCCGAGGCTGTTGGCTACCCATTGGTAGTTGTAGTTTCCGAAGAACGAAACACTTGGATAATACCCCGCTTTCCATCTTTCAACATCCAACTGATAGAGCGATGATTGTTTTTTCAAAATCAGCAAATCGTTTTTCTGGAGATAATTAGGCTGGGCAATGGCCGCATTCACCTCCTCAAACATATTGGCAGATATGGTATCGGAAAGCACAATTTCGGTCTCCAATGGCATGTTCATGGCAAACTTCAAAGCCTGTTCAGCCTGTTTAATCTGAAGGTCGAGATTAGCCACCTGCATTTCCAAGTTCGACTGTTGGACCTTCAACCTGTCCACGTCCAGTTTTTTGCCAAATCCATTTTCGAATTGTTTCTGTGTAAGGGTAAGCAGGCCTTTGATTTGGCTGATATTGGCTTCGAAAATCCCTTTCTGCGTGCGGCTCAGTTGTACCTGGAAGTAAAGCTTCGCAACATCCGCTGCCACTTGGTCTTTGTTCTTTTCCAATACCAATTTGTAAAAATCGGCTAATTCCCTCGTGGCACGCAAGCCAAGCAGCCAAGTTTGGCTATAAACCATTTGGCTCAATTCAACTCCGGCCACTGTGTTCCAGTTTGCACCAAATTTTAGCGGTGCCAATTCGCCTGGAGGGCCTCCGACAAATTCGGCTGGAACGAAATTGGTCTGAAGGATGGCATTGTTCAGGAAAGTTACCCCAGCATTCACTTGGGGTAGCCCCGTACTCAACGACTGCCGAACAAGTTCGTTGCCCTTGGCAATTTCCAGTTGGGCTTTTTTCACACTTGCATGGTGGTCAATCGTGTACTTTAGTGCGCTCTTCAGGCTGATTTGTTGTTGGGCGCTCAATACGCCAAAAACAAGCAACCCAAAGGCGGTGGCGAGCATTTTCAGGTGATTTCTTGATTTATCCATTAGGTCAGTTGATTTATTCTAAGTTGGTCAACATAATTTAAGCCTGACAGTATTTCTTCCACAGTTTCAACCCCTTTGGAGTAGCAATGGCGCTGATATGGTAGTTGTGAAGCTCCTTGATAAGTTCTTTCCTTGAAAATTTGGATTTTGGGTTGCCAAGTTCTTCCACAATCATATAGGTTGCCTTGGCATATATCCTTGCAATTATCTCTGGGTCAATGTCCGAACGGTAATTGCCTTCAGCAATGCCTTTTTCAATATTCTTTAAAATGCTGTTAATGAGGTGCTCATCCTGTTTCTGCATGAGCGTCTCCCACGATTTGAAATAGTATTTCTGCAAATCAAAAAGGGTGCTGGCCGACACATCTTCAATAGTGCTTGCCAAGTATGCCCCGATTTTTTTGACTTCCTCCAAGGCATCTCTGGCATCCTCGGTCAATTGATTGGTCAGTATTTGCTCCCGTTCACAATGCGTATTCACCACTGCTTCTATCAAGCTGTCCTTGTTATCAAAATGTTGGTAAAGCGTCTTTTTGGACATCCCAAGCTCCCTTGAAATGTCATCCATACTTACGCTTTTTATGCCAAGTCGCATGAAAAGTTGTTCGGAACGGGAAATGATTTCTTCTTTGATATCCATTTACTGGTGAAACTTGTTTTACGGAGGTCAAACAAGTCGAAGAAACACAGGAAACTTTTTTTGGTTCAAAAGTTTCCAAAGTTTTTTTGAAAAAATAAAAAAGGCTTGTCAAAGCAGATTTGACAAGCCTTTTAATTTCACAAAATTGATACAGGGGTTTATCCCTTCGGTGGTTCCCACAGCTCAATCTTCCTGCCTTCGGGGTCGAGTATCCAACCGAATTTCCCGTATTCAGATTCCTCGACCTTTTCCATCACAGTTACGCCCTCTTTCCGAAGTTCGTCCAGCAGGGCATGGAGGTCATCAAC
>WBZM01000884.1_pt1 | contig 34900 bp, 28 predicted proteins | sample 5204271 | NCBI WGS metagenome assembly WBZM01 (sample SAMN12344346, study PRJNA552823) | activated sludge metagenome | biome: Activated sludge suspended growth; feature: Nitrification reactor; material: Wastewater; isolation source: activated sludge from nitrification reactor of wastewater... | reverse complement strand
CTTGATTGTCCCGCCAGCTTGCGGCACAATCCACAGCAACGGCCAATACGTTGCGCACTTTGACCGGCACATGACGCCCTCATTGCGTGCAGGGGCGCAACCGGGAACGCGGTCGCGTCCACCCGTCGCTGAAGGACACCGTACGCTCCATGCAACCCCATTACAACCTCTGGATCGAGATCGACGGCCAGGTCGTCCTGTCCCTGTGGCGGGCCGAGCTGCTGCGCGCTGTCGCCCGCCGCGGTTCCATCAGCGCCGCGGCCGAGCAGATGGGCGTCCCCTACCGCACCGCCTGGCAGAAGATCCACGAGATGGAGACGCGCCTCGGCCAGAAACTGGTCGAGACACAGACCGGCGGCGCACATGGTGGCGGCGCCCGCCTGACGCCGGCAGCCGACCTCTACCTGGAGCAGTTCGACCGCTTCGCCCACGACCTCGACCGCTTTATCGCCGACGCCTTTGCCGCCAACTTCCAGCCGCGCGCCTGAGCGAAAAACGACCCGCCGGCCTAAAAGCCTTGCCCCGCTCTCCCTGGCAGTTATACTTTCAGCAATCGTTATGATCGTTCATCATAACGAACAGGAGAAGGTGACCCATGCGCAGGTTTGTTCTACTCTTCCTATTATTGGCGGCTCTGCTGGCTCTGGCCGCATGCGGCGGGGGCGACACGGCCGAGCCAACGGCCGTATCCACAACCGCGGCCGGAGCGCCCACCGAAGCGGCCGTGACTGAGCCGACGCCGGAAGCCGACGCCGAAGAACCGCAGGTGCTACGGCTGGCAACGACGACCAGCACGGCCGACTCCGGTCTGCTCGACGCCATCCTGCCCGGCTTTGAGGCGCTCTACAACGCTCGCGTCGATGTCGTCGCCGTCGGCACCGGCCAGGCTATCGAGATCGGCCAGGCGGGCGACGCCGATGTCATCCTCGTCCACGCCCGGGCGCGCGAAGACGCCTTCGTGGAGGCAGGCTCCGGCACAGCCCGCTACGACGTGATGTACAACGACTTCATCCTCGTCGGCCCGGCCGACGACCCCGCCGGTGTGCAGGGCATGACCAGTGCGGCCGATGCCCTGGCCACCATCGCCACGGCCGGAGCGCCCTTCGCCTCGCGCGGCGACGATAGCGGCACGCACACCAAAGAGCTAAGCCTGTGGGAAAAGGCCGGCGTTTCGCCCGAAGGCGACTGGTACAACTCGCTCGGCCAGGGCATGGGCGAGACGCTCACCTTCGCCAACGAGGCCGAAGCCTACACTCTGACCGACCGGGGCACGTACCTGTCCATGCGCGACACGTTGCCCAATCTGGCCATTATGGTCGGCGGCGACAGTATCGCCGACAACGCCGACCCGGCGCTACTCAATCCCTATGGTGTCATCCCCGTCAACCCGGAACTGTCGCCCAACATCAACGCCGAGTTGGCCCAGCAGTTCGCCGAATGGCTTACGTCGCCCGATGTGCAGGAGCAAATCGGACAGTACGGCGTCGAGGAGTTCGGCCAGCCGTTGTTCTATCCGAACGCAGCGCCGTGAGAGAGTCAGTGGCCAGCGAGGCGGATACTGAGCGCCGGCCGCTGGCCACTGATCACTTTCTATGGACACCCTGCTCGAGGCCCTGCGCGAGGCCCTGCGCCTGCTGACCGGGCTGGACCCGGAGCTGATAACGATCATCGGCCAGACGCTGCGCGTGACCGGCTCGGCTCTGGTGTTGGCGGTGATCATCGGCCTGCCCATTGGCGCGGGGCTAGGGCTGCGCGACAAGGTGCCGGCGGCCGGCTGCCTGATGCCGATCATCTACACCGGTCTGGCCCTGCCGCCGGTCGTCGTCGGTCTGTTCGTCTACCTGTTCCTTTCCAGCCAGGGGCCGCTGGGCCGGCTCGACTGGCTCTTCACCGCGCGGGCCATGATCGTCGCCCAGACTATTATCGCCCTGCCCCTGGTCATCGGCCTGACGCTGACGGCCCTGCGCGCGGTCGATCCCACCATCAAGCTACAAGTGCGCTCGCTGGGGGCCACGCGGGTCCAGCTGGCCTGGACGTTGCTGCTGGAGGCGCGGCTGGGCGTGTTGGCGGCCATCATCGCCGCCTTCGGCAGCATCATCTCCGAGGTCGGCGCGGTCATGCTCGTCGGCGGCAACATCAAGGGGCAGACGCGAGTGCTGACGACGGCCATCGTCCTGGAGACGCGCCGCGGTAACTTCGCCCTGGCCCTGGCCCTGGGCATCATCCTGCTGGCTCTGGCCTTCCTGGCCAATTGGCTTTTCCACCGCCTCAGCCAGGACTGACCGCCATGCCGCCGCTCTACCGCCTTGATCACGTCCAGAAAGCCTACGACGGCCGCGTCGTCCTCGACGTGGACGACCTGACCATCGGCCGCGGCGAGGTGTTGGCGCTGGTCGGGCCGAGCGGCTCCGGCAAAAGCACGCTGCTACGGCTGCTCAACTTCCTGGAACCGCCCACGGCCGGGGCGCTGTGGTTCGACGGGCAGGCCGCCGGCGCGGAACCGCCGCTGGCGCAACGGCGGCGGGTGACGGCCGTCTTCCAGCGGCCGGCACTGCTGCGCCGCAGCGTGGTTGCCAACATCGGCTATGGCCTCGGTCTGCGCGGCCAGAAGATGCCGCCCGACGCGCTGGCCGGCTGGCTCGCCCGGCTGGGGCTAAGCCACCTGGCCCGCCAAAGCGCGCCGCGCCTTTCGGCCGGCGAGGCGCAGCGGCTGGCGATGGCTCGCGCCCTCGTCGTCCGGCCCGACGCGCTGCTGCTCGACGAACCGACGGCCAATCTCGACCCCTACAATGTCGGCCTGATCGAGCGCTTGGTGGCCGAGGAGCAGCGAGCCGCGGGCATGACCGTCGTCTGGGTCACCCACGACATCTTCCAGGCGCGCCGCGTGGCCGACCGGGCGGCGTTCCTGCTGGGCGGCCGCCTCGTGGAAGTGGCCGCGGCGGAGACGTTCTTCACCGCCCCGGCCACCCCCCAGACAGCGGCGTTTCTGCGCGGCGAACTAGTTTATTAGGTAGGCCGCGGCCTGCCTCTACGGTTGCCGGCGCTTGCGCAGGCGTGCGGCGAGGGATTCTTCCTCGGCCGGCGGCTCCACAGACAGAGGAGGCGGGGCTACGGCGGCCGGCGGGGGCGATGGGACTGGTGGAGGTGGGGTCGCGTCCGGCGGGCGGCTCTCGCCGGGGCGCAGCTCTTCGGCCTTGCGCTCCTTGGCCCGCAGCATCCGCTCCATCCCCTCCGCCCGTGGCGGCTCGGCGGTCTCCGTTCGATTCCTAAGGCGTAAGGCGTAAGGCGTAATTCTCTCCCACACCCGCCCCCAATCCCGCCGCGTCAGCGTCAGCCGTCGCGCGGCGATGTCGAACGGCAGCAACAGCGCCGCCGCCAGCGTCAGCCACGGCCAGATGGGGTGGCTGGCCGGCGTGGCATCGAGGTTATGGTCGAAGACGGCCGCCGGGCCGAGACCGCCCGCGCCGGCCGCGGCCAGCGCCCGCCCGCCCGTCTGCGCCGCCAGCGACGATAGCAGGGCCGGGTTGCTGTCCAGCGCGGCGTATTCCGGCGAATAGCCCAACACCCAGCCAGCCGTGGTCTGCAAACCGCCCTCGGCCATCTCGCCCACGCCGATGAAGTAAGCCCCCTCGGTCGCCGGCGTGAACGCGCCCTCATAGCGGCCGGGGGCCACCGGAGCCAGCGGCACCGTCTGCGTCTCGCCCGATGGGCTGACGACATTGGCCGCCAGCGTCAGGTCGCTCCGGAACGCGCCGCCCGTGTCCTGCGCGTCCACGGTCAGCCGCGCCCGCTCGCCGTCCAGGCGCACGGCCGCGGCCAGCCCGCCCGCGCCACGGTTGCCGAACGTCCAGCGCGCTGCCTGGTTCCAGAACGTGGCGAAGCCGCCCCAGCGCACCCAGTCCTGGCCCCAGCGGCCGGTGGCGTCGGATGTCCACGCCAGCGAGCGACCGAGGCCATACTGCCACATGGCCAGCAGCGGGTCGGCGCGCGGCGTCTCCAGCACCACCTGGGCCGTGGCCTTGGCGCTGGTGGCCACGTAGCCGTAGAGCGCCGGCGTCTCGCGGATGCCGGCCAGGACGGGGCTGTTGTTGACCTGCGCCGGGAAGAAACGCTCCTCCACCAGATAGCTGCGCTGAATGGCGGCCGTCTCCTGCGTGAAGATCTGCGGCAGGTTGGCGGCCTCGTTGGTCAGGTGAAAGCGGCCGTTGCCTAACTCGGCCATCTGTTGCAGCCAGGGCGTGTCGGGGCCTTGTCCAATGCTGACCATCGACACGGTGATGCCCCGCGCCGTCAGCTCGCCGATGAGTTCGGGCACGCCTTCCTGCTGCTCGGCGTCGGCCCCGTCGGCCAGGACGACGATGTGCTTCACCTCGCTGTTGCTGGCTGCCAGCGCGTCGGCGGCCGCCTGCAGGCCGGTGCGCACGAAGATGCCGCCACCGCCCGCGCCCAGCGCGCGCATCCGGGCGATGGCGCTGTCGCGATCGGCCGTCGTCACCGGGCCAATGATGTCGTCGGCGGCCTCGTCCACGGGGATGAGGGTCATCTCGTCGCCGGGGTTGAGCAGCTCCAGCGCCCGCACGGCCCCCTCAGCGGCCAACTGGATCTTCGTCACCCCGCCCTCCGTGGCGCTCATGCTGCCCGACCGGTCGATGACCAGCACCAGGCTGACCGACGGGAAGCGCTCCTCGTCGTGGATTTGCATGTCCACTGGCAGCGCCTCTTCCAGCGGTGTGGCGAAGTAGCCGCCCATGCCAAAGCTGTCCGGCCCGCCGATGGCCGTCAGGCCGCCGCCCAGGTCGCGCACATAGGCTTGCAGCGCGGTCATCTTGCGCGGCGAGAGGTCGCGGGCGTTGACGTTGACCAGGAACACGCCGGCATAGTTCGCCAGGTCGCCCAGCGCGGGCGACAGCGCCGCCGGCGTCGTCCGCTCGACCGTCAGGCCCGACGCCGCCAGGGCCGCGACCAGCTGCTCGGACTCGTCGGGCGTGCCCGCGGCCGGCGCGGCAACGATGAGCGCTCGCGGCTGGCCGGTAATCTCGGTGAAGGCCGCCAGTTCGTTGTTCTGGGCGAAGGTGTCGGCCGCCGGCGGTGGGGAAAGCTGCACACGGTAGCGGGCGAAGGCGGGCGCGGCCGCCCCCAACCGGACGACGAAGTTGTTGATCCCCGGTTGCAGCTGCACCGTTGCCTCGTAGACGACGGCTTCGTCGGCCAGGACGCGCAGCGTCGCCGGGGTAGCCGTTGTGCTCTCCGCGGCGATCTCCAGCCGGAACGTCTCGCCCTGGCCGACGCGGGCCGGCGCGACGACATCGCGCAGAATGACCTCGTTGATGCCGGCCGGACGCGGCAGATAGACGGTGTCGATGGACACACCAGCGGCCGCGGCCAGCCGGGTGGCCGCGGCCGTGTCGCCGGTGGTCGCCGCGCCGTCGCTCAGCACGACGACGCGCCGCGCCGTGCCCGCCGGCAACAGGGCCAGGCTCAGCCGCAGCGCCTCGGCCAGGTCGGTGTTCAGCCGCCCCGGCTGCGAGGCGAACGGCGGCAGGTCGCCGGCCGCGTCGAAGCGACGCAGGGGCTGCTCCACCAGCGCGTTGGCCCCAAAGAGGACGACGGCGGCGCGATCGTCCGGCCCCATACTGCCCACGGCCTCGCGCACGAAGGCCTCGGCCGCCGCGGCGCTCTCCCGGCTCATCGAGTCGGACGCATCGACCAGGAAGACGACGGCCAGGTCATTGACGGCGCGGACGAGTTGCGCCCCGGCCAGACTGAGGATGAGCAGAGCCAGGATGAGCAGCCGCAGCGCCAACCCCAGCCAACCGGAGCGCGGCGGCCGCCGTCCGTCCGCCCGCTGCCGGCCCGCCGGCCAGACCAGCCAGGCCACCGCGGGCAGGGCCAGTAGGAGCAACAGCGCGGCCGGGGTTGTGAAACTCATTGGGATAATCACTCTTTCCAAAATTTATCCCAACAACAATTTGGGAAATAGTTGGGATATTTGTAGGGCGGGTTGGCAACCCGCCCTTCCCGCCTTCTCCGCCTTTGAAGAGGCGGGTTGCCAACCCGCCCTTTGACCTGCCCTGCCTTTGAAGAGGCGGGTTGCCAACCCGCCCTACAAGTTACTTGAGGATGTAGTAGGTGCCCTTCTTGGAGCCGATCTTCAGCAGCACACCCCGCTCGACCAGGTCGGCCAGGTCGAGGCGCAGCGTCTCCGGCGACACGTCGGGGCATAGCTGGCGATACTCGCGGTTGGTGATGCTGCCCGACTCGCGCACGAAGTTGACCGCCCGCGTCTGCCGCTCGTTCATACTGCGCGTCCAGCGCGGCATGGTCGTCCGCTCGCGCTTGTTGGACAGGACGACGGTGAAAGAGTGGGGCGTGGCCCGGAACTCCGGCGGCGGATGGCCGGCCTGCACCATCTCCTCGATCATCTGGTCAATGCCCAGTCCAAGCTCCTCGATGTAGCCCCACTGGAACAGGCCGTTGACCAGCCGTGGGTTGCGCGAGAAGTGCTCATCGACCAGGTTCTCAAGGGTCATGTAGCCGGGCAGGCCGCCGGGGCTGATAATCTCCAGGCGGTCGGCGTACATGCGGATTTCGATGCGCCGCCCGGCGATGCGGTAGTCACGGTGGGCCACGGCGTTGATGAGCGCCTCTCGCACCGCCCGGCGCGGGTATTCCAGCACTTCCTCGCGCTCCAGCCCGTTGACCGTCGCGCCGATGCGCATCTCGTCAAAGACGATGGCCCAGGCGCGGTCGATGATGTCGGACAGCGGGCCAGTCAGTTCAGCGCGCCGGCCGTAGCCCACCCCGCCGTCCTCGCCGCGCGGCTCGGTGCCGGGGAACTTGACGAAGACGACGCCGCTCTGGGGCACGAAGGCCTGTGGGTTGCGGCCGAAGAGCAGCACACCGATGAGCGTCGGCTGCCCCGCGCGGTCGGTCGCGCCGATCTCGTAGAGGAGTTGCGCCGCCGATGGGGCACGCGTGCCCGTGCGCATCTCGCGTTTCTCCAGGTACTCGTCGATCGTCTCCCCGTTGAGGTCGTCGCGGCGCGCGCCGGGGATAGTCTCCGTCTCGAAGTCGGTCGTCGGCCGGGCGACGCTGAGGGCGCGAATCTCCTCGCCGCTGAGGGGCCGGTTCTCGTCGCGCTGGCGCACCAGGACGCGGCCGTCGGACAGGCTGTGCAGCTCCAGGCTGCGCGGCACGCTGATGCCGATGAAACGCCCGCCGGGCAGTTCCACTGACTGGAATTGCGTCGGCACGGGCGGGCGACACAGGGCCGCGGCCGCGTGCAGCGCCAGCTCGGCCTCTTCCTCCCAGACATCGCTCGCCGGCCGCCCCGCGCTGTCCACGCCCAGGACGATCAGCCCGCCGTCGCTGTTGGCCAGCGCGACCAGCACCTCGGCCAGCGGCAGCGCCGTTGGCTCGGCCAGGTAGACGGTGCGGGGTCCGGGTTTGGCGGTGGTGGGCGTCATGTAGTCTGCATGTCCAGCGCGGCCATGGCCGCGCCGACGATGCCCGCCTCGTTGCGGAAAGCGGCCGGCAACAGCTTGGCCCGCACCTGAATCTGGGGGAAAAACTTCTCGTGCTTTTTGCTGACGCCGCCGCCGACGATGATGACATCGGGCCAGAAAAGCAACTCGATGTGCTGGAAGTAGTGGTTCAGCCGCCCGCCCCACTCTTTCCAGCCCAGGCCATCCAATTCGCGCACGCGGTCAGAGGCCCACTGTTCGGCCGTCTTCTTGCTGTCGCGCAGGTAGACGCGCCCCAACTCGAAGTTAGGCACAAGGCGGCCGTCGAGGAACATGGCGCTGCCGATGCCCGTGCCGATGGTGAAGACCATCACCACCCCAGGTTCGTCTTTGCCCGCGCCGAAGCGCATCTCGGCCAGGCAGGCCACATCGGCGTCGTTGCCCACGGCCGTCGGCTGGCCGGTGGCCGCCTGGATGCGCTGGGCCAGGTTGACACCGGCCCAGCCGGGAAAGGCCAGAGCCGTGGGCGGGGTCATCACCTCGCCGCGCATGACAACGGCCGGAAAGCCGACGCCGATGGGGCCGCTGTAGCTGAACTGGTGGACGAGATCGGCCACAATGGCGATCACCGCGTCAGGCTCGAACGCGGGCGGCGCGGGCAGGCGCAGGCGCTCCGTCACCAGCGCGCCCGTGGCCACATTGACGATCGCCCCCTTGATGCCCGACCCGCCAATATCGATCCCCAGCAGTTCCATAGTCCCTCTCCTCGTCGTGTCACCCGCGCCGAACCGCGGTGGCTACTGCGTGCCGTCAATCGTCTCATAGAACAGTGGCAGCCGCGCCACCGGTTCCGGGACGATGGTCAGCGCCGCCGGGATGTCGCGCTGCGCCGCTTGCAATGTCAGGTCATCGTCGGCGTGGATTTCGCCGATGACCTGGCCCGGCGCGACCCGGTCGCCAATCTTGACCATCAGCACAAAGCCGACAGCGGGATCGACGACATCCGTCTTCAGCAGCCGGCCGCCGCCACAGCGCACGCACACCCAACCCAACTCGGCCGTGTCCATCGCGGCCACATAACCGCCAGCACGCGCCTCGATCGGCTCGACGTAGCGCGCCTGGGGCAACAGACCGGGGTCGTCCACCTGTCGCCCGTCGCCGCCCTGGGCCACGACCAGCTGGCGGAACTTGGCCAGCCCACGGCCGTCGGCCCGCGCCGCGGCCACCAGCGCCTGCGCCGCGTCCGGCGTCGGCGCGGCCCCGGCCAACCAGACCATCATACCGGCCACGGTGCGGCAGTGTTCCCAGAAATCCTGCGGCCCGCCGCCGCCCAGCGTCGCCAGAGCTTCCTTCACCTCCAGCGCGTTGCCCACGGCGTGGCCCAGCGGCTGGTTCATGTCGGAGATGAGGGCCACGACGCGCCGCCCGGCGTCCTGGCCGATGTCGACCATGAGGCGGGCCAGGTCTTCGGCCGCCTCCAGCGTGGGCATGAACGCGCCGCTACCCATCTTCACGTCCAGCACAATCGCGTCGGCCCCGGCGGCCAGCTTCTTGGACATGATGGACGCGGCGATGAGCGACCGGTTGCTGACCGTGGCCGTCACATCGCGCAGGGCGTAGAGCTTGCCGTCGGCCGGGGCCAGGTCGTTCGTCTGCCCGGCCAGCACTAGGCCGATAGCGGCCAGTTGGCGCTTGAACTGCGCCAGCGACAGCGCCGACGACCAGCCGGCGAACGACTCCATCTTGTCGAGCGTGCCGCCGCTGCTGCCCAGACCGCGGCCGCTCATTTTGCCCACGGGCACACCCAGCGCGGCCACCAGCGGCAGTACCACCAGGCTGGTCTTGTCGCCCACGCCGCCGGAGGAGTGCTTATCGACGATGAAAGGCGCGACATCGTGCAGGTCGAGCGTCTCGCCGGAGTGAGCCATGGCCAGGGTCAGATCGACCGTCTCGCGCCGGTTCATACCGCGCAGATAGATGGCCATCAGCAGCGCCGCGGCCTGATAATCGGGAATGGCCCCGGCAGTATAGTCGTGGATAAACTCGGCGATCTCCTCGCTCGATAATTCCTCGCCATCCCGTTTGCGGGCGATCACATCCACCATGCGCATGCGAACTGCTCCAATCCTGTCGCTTTGGGCCGGCCGATCGGGCGTTTGCGCCCCATTGCCAAGCGGTCCAGTTTAGGAATTATATCAGGAATCGGTATAATAGGCTGTGACGCGCTGGCGGCTTTCGGCATTATTAACTACTAAATAAACACAGCAACCGCCCCGGCCACCACGCCGGCGCTGTTCCTTTTCTCAGGAGACACACATGACCCAAATGGTAGATATTCTTTTGCGCGGCGGCACTGTCGTGACCATGAACGACAAGTACGACGTCTACGAAGACGGCGCGGTGGCCATTCTCGACGACTCCATCGTCGCCGTTGGGCCAACGGACGAGATCGTCCGTGACTATGCGGCCAGGGAAACGGTCGATTGCACCGACAGTGTCATCATGCCCGGCCTGGTCAACGCCCACACCCACATCCCCATGACCCTTATGCGCGGGCTGAACGACGACCTGCGCCTGGATGTCTGGCTGGGCTATCTGATGCCCGTCGAGCGCGAGTTCGTCACGCCCGATTTCGTCAAGCTGGGCGCGCGCGTCGCCTGCGCCGAGATGATCCGCTCCGGCGTCACCTCCTTCGCCGACATGTTCTATTATGAAGAGGCCATCGCCGAGCAGGTGGCCGAGATCGGCATGCGCGCCCTGCTGGGCCAAACCATCCTCGTCTTCCCCGCGCCCGACGCCGAGACGTTTGAGGACGCGCTGTTGCTCTGTCGGCGCTTCATCGAGCATTGGAACGGCCATCCGCTCATCCAGCCGGCCGTCGCCCCCCACGCCTGGTACACGGCCACGCCGGAGCTGCTGTTGGCCTGCGCCGACCTGGCCCGCGCCTTCGACGTGCCCCTGCACACCCATGTCAGCGAAACCAAGCTGGAGGCCGACAACAGCGTCAATCAGAACCACATGTCTGTCGTCACCTGGCTGGAGCAACACGGCATCCTCGACACCAAGCTGCTGGCCGCCCACTGCGTCCACATCAACGAAGAGGATATGTTCAGCCTGCGGCGCGTCGGCGCGGGCGTGGCCCACTGCCCGTCGAGCAACCTCAAGCTGGCCAGCGGCATCGCCCCCGTGGCCCAGATGCTGAAGCTGGGGCTGAAAGTCGGCGTGGGCACGGACGGCCCGGCCAGCAACAACGACCTGGACATGGTCGAGGAGATGCGGTTGGCGTCGTTCATCGCCAAAGTGGCCACCCAGGACCCGACGGTGCTGCCCGCCCGCCAGACGCTGGAGATCGCCACCATCGGCGGGGCGCGGGCCATGCACATGGGCCATCTGACCGGCAGCCTGGAGGTGGGCAAGCGGGCCGACATCGCCGTGCGCGATATGCGCGGCATTCACAACCAGCCCCACTTCCACAACCACCCCGACGCGGTCTATTCGCGCATCGTCTACTCCAGCAAGGCCAGCGACGTGGCCCATGTGATCTGCAACGGCCGCTGGCTGATGCGCGACCAAGTGCTGCTGACCGTCGATGAGGACGCCGCGCGCGAAGCGGCCATCGACGTGGCGGCCAAGATCGACGCCTTTGTCATCGAGCGCGAATCGAGTCCTTACAACAAGCTGGTGCTGCTGGCCGGCGTCCAGCGATTGGAGAGCTTCGAGGTGCAGGTGAAGATGCCGGTGGACGACGACCGCGCGGTTCACGAGGCCCTGTCAGGCGAGTCGATCACGGTGACGAGCGCCGCCCACTACCGCCAATATGACCATTACTTCATTTTCGACAGCGGCGACCAGGACGCGGCCCGGCTGCGCTATCGCGAAGACGAGTTCATCGGTGAAGATGGCGAGGTGACCCAGGTGCGCACCCGGCTGACGCTCATTGGCGAAGGGCAGCGCGAGGAGTTCCCCAACGCGGTCATGCTCTCCCGGTCGCGCTTCCTGGCCACGGCCGACCGCAGCCTGCGCTTCTATCAGGAGTACTTCGCCCCGGCGCGTGAGTTGCGCGTCCACAAGGACCGCTATCGCTGGCACATCCTCTACAAGGCCACCGACTTCGCCATCAACCTCGACCATGTGCTGGAGCCGGAACTGCCGGGCTACTTCCTGGAGATCAAGGCCCGCACCTGGTCGCGCAGCGATGCCGAGCGCAAGGCCACGCTGATCACCGAGCTGCTGGGGCAGTTCGGGCTGACGTTGGACCAGGCCGAGCGCCGCGAGTATACGGAGATCGCCCAGAGCGCCAACACGGAAAGAGAAGGGGCCAGGGCGTAAGAGGAGGTTCTAGGGGCAGAAGAAGGGGCCAGGTTCTAGATTCCAGGGAAGAGCGTTCTGCCCTGGAACCTGGAACCTGGCCCCTGGAACCTGCTTCTACAAACTAGAAGCCAACCAGCTGCTGGAACTTCATCACCGAATTCAGGTCGCCTTCCACCTTGACCTTGCCGGTCATAAAGGCCATCATCGGGTTCAGATTGCCGCTGGACAGGGCCTCGAAGTCGTCGGTGGTCATCTTGATGGTCGCGCTGGGCGTGGCCACGGGTGCGCCTTCGTTTACGGCCAGTTGTCCGTCAGCAATATTGACGAACCACTGCCCACCGTCCGGGCCGCTCAAATCGAACAGGATACCCATGTTGGTCTCGGCCGCCTTATCCGCCTGGAAGCGGGAGGGCATGGTGCTAAACAGATCGGCTGTGCTCATCTTCTGGTAGTCTCCTTAGGGCTAAGGGCTGTTGGCTATCCCCTATCGGGCTGGCTCGCCGGGAACAGTCGTGTCTCACCCCATTTTGCTCTTTTCCCCGCAGCGCGGGGCCTAGACGGTGAGTATAACAGGGGGGTTGCCTCTGTCAAACAGTCACCGACGCGCCGGCCCCGGCGGTCTGGCGCGGGCCAAAATCCCCATCGCTTGGTTAATGTTTGCTCAACGACAGCCCCACGACACGACGATGGAGCCATCGAAGGCGTTGCCGCGCGGGGCGCTTGTGCTAGAATGCGCGCTAGTTTACCGGAGAGGAAGAGACGAGCGGCCAAATGATGCCGCTTTTCGTCGTATATTTCCAAATTGAATCGCAAATTCAACATCTTCCGGGAAGGGGCTTAAAACTTCATGGAAAACAATGAAACCAATCCGGGCAAGCGCCCATCGTGGCCGCTAATTGCCGGCTTTGTGGTGGTCGTTGCCCTGATTCTTCTAGGGCTTTTTCTGCCGCCAATCTCCCTGGGCACGCGCCTGGGATTGGGCGGCAACAACGCGCCAACAACCGCCGACGCCACCCAGGCGCCGGAGCAAACGAGTGCTGAGCTGCCGGAAGGCGTGACGCTCACCGCTGGCGCACCGGTTGGCGTCAGTCGCGTGGCCGCGGCCGACCTGACCACGGCCGATGCCGCGCTGGCCGCCGCCGCCGCGGCGCTGCCGGCCGACGCCGCCGGCGATGTCTACGTGCTGGACTACAGCGGCGACGCCCCCACCGGGCAGATCGCTCTGCCGCTGCCGGCCGGCACGACCTCGCCCAGGACCATCGACCTCTTTGGTTGGGACGGCGCGGGCTGGCAGCATGTCGCCGGGCAGATCGACCCCGCCGGCGCGCAGGCCGTGGTCGCCAACGGCCCGCTGCCGCGGGCGCTGGTGTTCGTCCAGTCCGTCCCGGCGGCCGCGCCGGTCGTCGCCGCCGAATTGTCGCGCGAGGCCGCGCTGCCGGCCGAGGTTGCCCCGCTGTTGGGCGAGACCTCTGTCGGCGCGCTGGTGCTGGGCGCGAACGGTTCACTGGCCGGCGACGTGGCCGAATTGCCGGAGGATGCCTCCGGCAGCGCGCGCTTCTTGCGCCTGACCAACCGCGGCGCAGTCATCGACCAGAGCGCGCTGACGGCCCTGCTCGATAATGTCGCCATCCAGGACGCCCAGGTCAACAGCGTCGTTGGCCAGGCCAAGGCCGAGGGCTACGCCGGCGTCCACCTGGACTATCAGGGCGCGCCCGCGGCCCAGTCGGCGGCCTACACCGCCTTCGTCACCAAGCTGGCCGACGCTCTCCACGCCGAGGGTCTGCAACTGGCCCTGACGCTGGGTCTGCCAACGCCGCTAGACGCTGGTTGGGACAGCGGCGGCCAGGATTGGGCCGCCCTCGGCCGCCTGGCCGACATCGTCCACGTGCAGATGCCGCTCGACCCGACCGCCTATGGGCCGGGCGGGGCGGCCGAGCAACTCCTCACCTGGGCCACCGGTCAAATCGACCGGCGCAAGCTGAACATGCTGCTGACGGCCGGCGCGGTCAACAAGGTCGGCGATGTCTTCACCGAGCTGCCGGCCGAGCAAGCACTGGCCGACCTGGGCACGCTGGAGTTCGTCGAGGGCGCGGCCGAGATCGATCCCGGCACGCCGGTTGAAGTGGCTCTATCCGGCTCAGCCACGCCGCTGGAATGGGACGGCGAGGCGCTGGCCTACCGCTATACCTTCGAGCAGGCCGGCCAGTCGCAGACGGTCTGGCTGATCACCGAGGCGGCGCTGACCGACCGGCTGAGCCTGGCCAACGAGTACAATCTGCGTGGCGCGACCGTGCGCGGCCTGGGGTTGGGCAGCGGCCCGGCCTACGCCGCCGTTCTGAACAACTTCATGGGCAACGGCGACGCGCCCCAACCGGGCGGCGCGGCCATCGCCTGGACGGTGCGCGACGCCGGCGACAACATCGTTGCCAGCGGCACGGGCGCCGACCTGAACTTCGCCTGGACGACGACCGAGAACCCGGGCGATTATCTCGTCCAGGCAGCCCTGGTGCTGGGCGACACGACAGCCACCCTGGGCGAGCTGCCGGTGACCGTTGGCGGGGCGGCTGTGGCCGAAGCGCCGACGCCCACGCCGGAGGCGACGGCCGAGGCGACCGCCGCGCCCGCGTCCGGCGACGCAGCCACGCCCGCGGCCACCCGCCCGTCGGCCAATCTCGGCGCGCCGGGCGAGGCGACGGCCGTCGTCAACGTGCCCTCCAACGTCCGCACCGGCCCGGGCATCTCCTACGGCACCATTGCCGGCGGGGCGCAGGGCGGCACGGTCGTCAACCTGATCGGCCGCAACGCCGCGGGCGACTGGTACAACATCACCCTGCCCGGCGGCGAAGAGGGCTGGATTTCCAGTGGGCTGGTGACAGTCAACACCGGCTTCAGCGCCAGCAGCCTGGCTGTCGTCGAAGCGCCGCCGCCCGCAGCGGCGGTGGCGGGCGCGCCCCCGGCCAGCGGCGCGGCGGCCGCTCCGCCGGTCGTGCCCCCCTCGGTTGCGCCGGTCGGCAACGTCGGCAACTTCGAGCTGGGCGGCCAGGCCGCGGGCATGCCCTCCAGCACCATGCAGTATGCCGGCATGACCTGGGTGAAGAAGCAGTACAAGTGGAACCCCGGCGACCCGCCGGAGTCAGTGGCCGGCCTCATCAACGAGGCCCACGGCTCCGGCATGAAGATCCTGCTGAGTATTCCCGGCCAGCTGGCGCCCAGCAGCATCGACTACCAGGCCTATGCCAACTTCCTGGGCGGCGTGGCCGCCCTGGGGCCGGACGCCATCGAGGTCTGGAACGAGATGAACATCGACCGCGAGTGGCCCGCCGGCCAGATCGACCCCACGTCGTACGTCAATAACATGCTGCGGCCGGCCTACCAGAAGATCAAGGCCGCCAACCCCAACGTCATGGTCATCACCGGCGCGCCGGCCCCGACCGGCTACTTCGGCGGCTGCGGCGGCGGTGGTTGCGACGACGCGCCCTACGTGGCGGGCATGATGGCTGCCGGCGCGGGCAGCGTGTCCGACTGCATTGGTGTCCACTACAACGAGGGCATCATGCCGCCGTCGGCCACCAGCGGCGACCCGCGCGGCGCGGGCGGCCACTACACCCGCTACTTCCAGGGCATGATCAATGCCTACGCCGGCGCCGGCGCGGGCGCGCTCTGCTTCACCGAGCTGGGCTACCTCAGCGGCGAGGAGTGGGGCACGCTGCCGGCTGGTTTCCTCTGGAAGGCCCCTTATAACCTGACTGTGGCCGAGCAGGCGCAGTACCTGGCCGAAGCCGTGCGCGTTGGCGTGCAGAGCGGCCGCGTGCGCCTGATCATCGTCTTCAACGTCGATTTCAAGACGTTCAGCGACGACCCACAGGCCGGCTACGCCATGATCCGGCCCAACGGCAGCTGCCCGGCGTGCGAAACGCTGCGGCAGGTCATGGGCCAATAAGCGACCGAGGAGAGAAACCCCTATGAAGCCGAATCGCAAGCTAGGGCTGACCCTTATCTTCGCCCTCCTGCTCAGCCTGGCCGCCTGCGGCGGCGGGCAGACAGCTGCGCCGGAGCCGACCGTAGCCGTCGGCGTGGTGGCCACGCTGCCGGCCGCGGCCACGCTGCCGCCGCCCGTCGTCGAGGGCGAAATCCTGCCCACGCCGACGCTGGCCGCGCCCACGGAGGGCGGCGATGTCGCCGTGCCCGCCGACGCGGCCACGGCCGAGCCGTCCGTCAGCGGTGCCTGGCCGTCCGACCAGTTCGGCTACGGCATTCAGGTCCATGGCAATGCCACTGTCGGTGACCCCGCGGCGACCATGCAGGTCGTTCGCGACCAGCTGGGTCTCAACTGGGTCAAGATGCAGGTGCAGTGGTGGCTGGTGGAGGCCGACCGTGACGGCGACCAGTGGTTCTTCTACGATGCCGTCATCGAGGAGGCCCACCAGCACGGCTTGCGCCTGATGGTCAGCATCGTCGGCGCGCCGGCCTGGAGCCGCGCCACTGGCGACGAGAACGGCCCGCCCGATGACTACAACGAGTACGCGCGCTTCCTGGGCGAGATGATCGACCGCCATCCGGGCCAGATCGACGCCATCGAGGTCTGGAACGAGCAGAATCTCGACCGCGAGTGGACCAGCGCCAACGGCATCAGCCCGGAGGACTACGTGCGCTTCCTGCAGGTGGCCCACGACGCCATCAAGGCCAAGGACCCCAACATCATCGTCATCAGCGGTGCGCTCTCGCCCACGGGCACGGGCGACTGGATCAAGTGGGCCGATGACTTCGAGTACCTCGACCGCGCTCTGGCCGCCGGGCTGCTCAACTACGCTGACTGCGTCGGTGTCCACCACAACGGCTACAACATCGCTCCCGATGTGGCCTACGATGCCGCCGGCAACACCGCCGAGGCGGCCTCGGCCGGCTTCCGCGGCCCGTTCGACAACCCCCACCACTCGTGGAGCTTCAAGACGACGCTCGACACCTACGCCCAGAAGGTGCAGGCCATCGACCCGAACAAGAAGCTGTGCGTGACGGAGTTCGGCTGGGCCAGCAGCGAGGGCTACGCCGAGTTCCCGACAGGCTTCGAGTTCGCCCGCGACAACACCCTGCAGGAGCAGGCCACCTACATCGTACAGGCATACCAGCAGATGCACGATTCCGGCGATGTCTGGCTGGCCTTCCTGTTCAACTTCGACTTCGGCAACAAGGGCGGTGGCCCGACCGACGACCCCGTACCCTACAGCATCATCGACGCGGCCGGCATCCCCCGCCCCGCCTTTGGCGCGGTGGCGGACATGCCCAAGAATCCGTAAGAAATCAGTGGTCAGTAGGTCAGTGATCAGTCAGGCCTCAGAGGTCTGGCTACTGGCCTACTGTCCCTACTGACTACTGTCCCACTGGCCACTCTCTCCCCCATGCGCCGCGCCCTCGCTGTCCTCGTTCTCCTGCTGCTGGCCGGCTGCGCGTCGCTGGGGCAATCGACGCCCACGCCCACGCCGACGCCCCCACCCACGGCTACCCCTTTGCCGGCCGACCTGCTGGGCGATGAGCCGGTGGTCATGTCCTTCCCCTCGCCCGACTACGGCATCCACGTCTTCATGTGGTGGAAGCCGGACACGGCCCTGCGCGACCTGGGGTTGGTCAAGGACATGGGTTTCACCTGGGTCAAGCAGAAGTTCCCCTGGCGCGAAATAGAGGGCATCGAGAAGGGCCAGTTCGATTGGTATCGCGCTGACTACATCGTCAACGAAACCGAGCGGGCCGGGCTGAAGCTCATCGTCCGCCTCGACCAGCAGCCCTATTGGTCGGAGCCGGCCGACAACCAGTGGCAGGAGAACGGCCCGCCCGGCGACATGGCCGACTTCGGCGACTACTGCGGCGCGGTGGCCGGGCGCTATCGCGGGCGCATTGGCGCGTACCAGGTCTGGAACGAGCCGAATCTGACCCGCGAGTGGGGCAACCGCCCGCCCGACCCGGCGGCCTACACCGCGCTGCTGCGCGCCTGCTACACGGCCATCAAGGCCGCCGACCCCGACGCCATTGTCGTCTCCGCCGGGCTGGCCCCCACGGGCACCGACAGCGCCGAGGCCATGCCCGACACCGACTTCCTGCAAGGCATGTACGACGCCGGCGCGACGGCCTACTTCGACGTGCTGGGCGTCAACGCCCCCGGCTATAAGGCTCCGCCGGAGTTAAGCCCGGCCGACGCCGAGGCCCCGGAGTATGGCGGCGGGCGCTGGTTCGCCTTTCGCCACGTCGAGGACCTGCGCGCCCTGATGGTGGCCAACGGCGACGGCCGCAAGCAGGTGGCCGTGCTGGAACTGGGCTGGACGCTCGATCAGGTCAACCCCGACTATGCCTGGCACGCCGTGGACGAAGCGACGCAGGCCGCTTACCTGGTGGGTGCCTACCAGTATGCCGCCGAACACTGGCGGCCGTGGGTCGGCCTGATGACGACGATCTACATCGCCGACTGGGAATGGACGCCGCAGAACGAGCAGTGGTGGTGGGCCATCGTCTTGCCCGACGGCACGCCGCGCCCGGCGTACTATGCGCTGAGGGACATGCTGAAAGAGTAGGGGAAGGTTCCAGGTTCCAGGGAAAAGCGTTCTGCCTGGCCCCTGGAACCTTCCCCAGAGATAAGTTGGAGTGGAGGACAGAATGACATTCTGGGTTCTGGCCGCGTCCTACTGGGTTCATCTGCTCGCGACGGTCGTCTGGCTGGGCGGCATCGCCCTGATGGCCTTCATCGCCTGGCCGGCGCTGCGCCAGGGCACGCTGTCGGCCAACCAGTGGTTCGCCCTCCAAAAGCGCTTCCTCCCTTGGGTCAACGCCGCTCTCATTCTGTTGCTCATCACCGGCTTCGTCCAAATGACCAATGACGAGAACTACAACGGCTTCCTGACCATTGACAGCATCTGGGCCTGGGCCATCCTGCTGAAGCACATCGCCTATGGCGGCATGGTTGTCCTGACCGCCTATCTGCAATTCGCCCTCTACCCGGCCATGCAGCGGCTGGCTTTGCTAGGCGAGACGCGGCCGGAGCTGGCCGCGGCCGAGCGCGAGCGCCTGGCCGCCCGCGAAGCGCGCTTCCTGCGCCTCAATGTCATCTGCGCCATGACCGTGCTGCTCTTCACGGCCATTGCCACGGCCGTGTAGCGCGGGTTGGCAACCCGCCTCTTCGTCCGACGGCCATGTAGCGCGGGTTGGCAACCCGCCTCTTCGCCCGACGGCCATGTAGCGCGGGTTGGCAACCCGCCTCTTCGTCCGACGACCATGTAGCGCGGGTTGGCAACCCGCCTCTTCGTCCGATGGCCATGTAGCGCGGGTTGGCAACCCGCCTCTTCGTCCGACGGCCATGTAGCGCGGGTTGGCAACCCGCCTCTTCTCCCCAGGACTTCAGCAGCATAGGGGCGGGTTTCAAGCTCGCCCTTGTCTTTTCTGACAACCGAAGACGGCGGGATGCCATCCCGCCCTACAACTTAATCCGTTACAACGACCAATTCGAGCGCTTGCGCCCCTGGTATTCGCAGCCGGCTGGCTTTCGCCCAGCGCCGCCGCGCTGCCAACCAGCGCCAGCGCCAGCAGGATAACGATTAATACAAGTGGCCTTTCGTAAGTTTCTTCGTAAGCGAGCCAACCTAAACTATCTTTAGGCTTATCAGCGCTGCCCAGGAGCAGCCCGCCTAGGATAGAAAAAATGCTTCAGGCTCCAGCAACAAACAAACTCGATACCTTTTCTCCCGCCATCGCGCGGCGTATGAACCGCCTGGCCAAGCTGGGCCTGGACTATGCCCTGATTCTGCCGACGCTCATCCTGATCGCCCCGCTGTTGCTGCTCTTGGCCGTCCTTATCCGGCTCGACTCGCCCGGCCCGATTATCTATCGCCGGCGCGTCGTCGGCCGCAACGGCCGCGAGTTCGACGCCTACAAGTTCCGCACGATGTACATCGACGGCAACGACCGGCTGATCGCCAACCGCAGCCAGTGGATGGAAGTGCTTCAGGGCGACATCGACAGCGACCCGCGCCTGACCCGCGTCGGCCGCTTCCTGCGCCGCTACGGTCTCGACGAGCTGCCGCGGTTGTTCAACGTCCTGAACCGCACGATGTCGCTCGTCGGCCCGCGCATGATGACCCGCGCCGAGTTGCTCAAGTTCGGCCATCGCGTTGACGGCTACTGCAGTGTCCAGCCTGGCCTGACCGGCTTGTGGCAGGTCAGCGGCCACAGCCGCCGCGTGGATGATCGCATTGAGTTGGAATCGCGCTACGTCCGCGATTGGTCCATCGGCCTCGACCTGCACATTCTGTTGCAGTCGGTCTTCGTGGCTTTCGGCGCGACGGCCTAAGCTTCCCCTCTCCTTCTCCTATAGCAAGGCCCCGCTCCGGCGGGGCTTTTTGTTGGCTCGCCACTTGCCCACTGCCGCCGAACGAGCGATCATTGGCCCATGCTCACCATCGACGGCCGCATGGGCGAAGGCGGCGGCCAGGTCTTGCGCACCTCGCTCAGCCTCGCCGCGCTGACCGGCCGGCCCTTCCGGCTGACCCACGTGCGCGCCAACCGGGCCAAGCCGGGGCTGCGCCCGCAACACCTGACCGCAGTCCGCGCCGTGGCCCGTCTCTGCGGCGCGGCCCTCAGCGGCGACGCCATCGACTCGCGCACGCTGGAATTCCACCCGGCCATGCCCCCACAGCCGGGCCGCTACACCTTCGACGTGAGCGACGTCGCCCAGGGCGGCTCAGCCGGGGCAGCCATGCTCATCTTCCAAACCGTGCTCTGGCCACTGCTGTTCGCCGGCGGACCTTCACAGCTGATCCTGCGCGGCGGCACGGCCGTGCCGATGAGTCCGCCGTTCCACACCATCGACCGCGTCGCCCGGCCCATCTTCGCGCGCCTGGGGGCGACGTTTACGCTGGAGTTGGCGCGCTGGGGTTGGTATCCCGCCGGTGGCGGCATCGTCACGGCCGAGATCGTCCCTGTCCAGCGGCTGGATGCACCCGCCTTCGCCCTGCTGCCCGCCGGGCGCGTCGAGGGCGTGGCCGCCGTCACCAATTTGCCGGCCAGCATCCCGCAGCGCATGGCCGGGCGGGCGGCGAACCTGTTGGCCGCCGCCGGCCACGCCAGCGCCATCGAACCACGGCGCGAGACCGGCATCGGCCCCGGCGCGGGCATCTTCCTCTGGGTGCCGCAAGGAAGCGCCAGCAGCCTCGGCCGGCCGGGCTGGCCGTCGGAGCGCGTGGCAGAGGCGGCGGTTGCGGAAATGCTGGCTTTCATAGACAATGGGGCCATGGTCGATCGTCACCTGGCCGACCAATTGCTCCTACCGCTGGCCCTGGCGCACGGCCAGACCCGCTACACGACCGACCATCTAACCTTGCACACCATCACCAACGCCGACCTGCTCCGCCAATGGCTGCCCGTGAGCATCGCCATCACCGGCGAGCCGGGCGGCCCGGCCGAGATCGCCATCACCGGCGCGGGATTCGCCAATGTTTGAAGTCATCTTCCTGGGTACATCCTCGTCCGCGCCGACCACGACGCGCGGGCTGTCCGGCCATATCATCCTCCATCGCCACTACCGCTTCCTGCTCGACTGCGGCGAGGGCACCCAACGCCAGATTCTGCGCAGCGGGCTGGGCTTCAAGCGGCTCGACACCGTGCTGCTGACCCACGGCCACCTCGACCACATTCTCGGCCTGGGGGGGCTGGTCAGCACGCTGGCCCGCTGGGAGAACCTCGACCACATCGACATCTACGGCAGCAGAGCCGCCTTAGCCCGCGTCTATGACCTGCTCTTCAAGGTTGTCTTCGCCGGCCACCGGCCGCCCATCGATATCGAGTTGCACGCCGTCGAGCCGGGAACGATCATCTGCGCCGACGACAAGTTCAGTCTGACCACCTTCGAGGTCAGCCACCGCGGGCCGGGCAACCTGGGCTACCTGTTTCAGGAACAGCCCCATCGCCCCTTCCTGGCCGAACGGGCGAACGAACTGGGCGTGCCCTTCGGGCCGGAGCGGACGCGGCTGGTGCGGGGCGAGGCGGTGGCGCTGGCCGACGGCCGCGTGGTGCAGCCCGACGACGTGCTGGGCGAGACGCTCCACGGCGCGAAGTATGTCCACATCGGCGATGTGGGCCGCACCGACACCCTGATCGACATCGTGCGCGGGGCCGACGCGCTGGTGATGGAGAGTACCTATCTGGAGGAGGAGGCGCAGATGGCGGCCGACTTCGGCCACATGACGGCCACGCGCGCCGCCCAACTGGCCCGCGACGCCGGCGTGAAGCATCTCATCCTGACCCATCTCTCCCGCCGCTACTCCGAGCGCGAAGTGCGCCAGGAAGCCCGCGCCATCTTCCCCAACACCCACGTGGCCCGCGACCTCGATCACTACCAGATTACGCGGGAGGGGGTGGTGCGGGTTAAAAAGGAAGAGAGCTAGGATTACAGATTACAGCCCTTCGTAAGTGCGCGGCGACCGTCTTGCTACCCGCACGACCTCTACAAGGACAACGTCATCATCAATCATATAGATGACGCGATAGAGGTCGATGCGGAGCCTGTAGTAGCCAACCAATTCGCCCGCGAGAGCCTTCGCCTCTGTAGGTGTGGGATTCTCGGCCAGTTGGGCGATGGCCCGTCGTATCCGTTGCCGGACATGGCCCGGCAGCGCGTCTATTTCCGTACGAACCTGCCGAGATATAGCCAGCCGATACACTACTCGTCCAGCCACTCCCGAAGCTCCTCCGGCGTCAGCTCAACCATCTCATCCTGGCCCGTCGCCAGTTGCCACTTTTTCTTGTAGACGGCGGCCGCGTCCTCCAGTTGCTCCATCCGCTCGGCGATGGCGTTCCACTGATCGGGCGAGACCACAACCAACGTCGGCCGGCTGCCACGCTCGACCAGCACCACCGGCCCTTCTTGGGCGCGGGCGATGATCTCGCTCTGGCGCAAGCGCATGTCACTGACAGGGGCAATGTGGGGTAAAACCATCATGACTTGACCTCTAGTTAGCGCCGAGTTAGCACTTTCTGCCAATTATAGTGCTGCTTTAGAACGCACGCCAGGCGCGTGATACACAATGCCTTTCCCGCTTCTTCCGCTAGAATTCGCCTACAAAGGAGACTCACCATGAACGACAACGACCTGCGCCCCGAGGCGTTCTTTGACCTCTCTGACCCCAACACGGCCGCTTTCTTCGACGGCTGCGCCTACGTCTGGGAGGCGCTGGCCCGGCTGGAAATGCACGTGGCCCAGCTGGTGGCCGGCGGCCGGCGCATCGATGGCACGGTGATGGCCGGGGCGTGGCTGGGCGACGCGCCTATCGTCATCGCGGCGGGCGCGCTGGTGGAGCCGGGGGCCTACATCGCCGGCCCGGCCTACATCGGCCGCGGCGCGGTCGTGCGCCACGGGGCCTACGTGCGCGAGAACGTCGTCCTGCTCGACGGGGCCATCCTCGGCCACGCTAGCGAGGCCAAGCACGCCCTCTTCCTGCCCAACGCCCACGCGCCCCACTTCGCCTACGTCGGCGACTCCATTCTCGGCCACGGCGTCAACCTGGGCGCGGGCACGAAGCTGAGCAACCTGGGCATTCTGAGCGCGAAAGACCCGCTCACGGGCAAGCGGCCGACGATCAAGCTGACCATCGACGACCGCGCATACGACACCGGCCTGACTAAATTCGGGGCCATCCTGGGCGACGGCGCGCAGACGGGCTGCAACGCCGTCCTCAACCCCGGCTGCATCGTCGGCCCGGGCACACTGGTCTACGCCAACGCCAGTCTCCGCAAAGGCTACCATCCCGCGGATAGCATCATTAAGTTGCGGCAGAATTTGAGGGTGATCAGTCGGGGCTAGGGGAACAGGGGCCAGGTTCCAGGTTCTAGGGAAGAGCGCTCTTGCCTGGCCCCTGGAACCTAACTCAGCGCCGCCAACCCCTCCGCCAACGTATCGTAGGCGGCGAAGAAGTCGAGGAAGCCGGTGACCGTCATGACATCGCGGATGCTTTCGGTCAGGCCAACGAGGGCGACGCGGCCGTCGCTGTTGGCCATGCGCCGGTAGAGCATCAGCAAGGCCCGCAGACCAGCGCTGGAAATATAGTTCACGCCGCTCATCTCCAGCAACACCCGCGCCTCGGGGCTGGGCAAGTCCAGCAGCTTGTCCTGCACGATGGGCGCGGTGCGGCCGTCCAGCTCGCCAAACAACGTAACAACGGTAATGCCGTCAACGGTCTCGAACTCGATGTCCATGGCCGCTAATGGTATAGGAGCGCGGGGAGATGTCCAGCGAAACGGCGCGGCATCAGTGGTTTTGGCTGGGCGGTGGAGTATCCGCGTCGTCCGGCCGCAGTCGCTCGGCGATGTGCTCCAGTTGCCGGCTCAGCCAGCGCAAACCACCCTCGGCGCCCTTCTGCGCCTCGGACTTCCAGTCCACTTCCCGCAGCTTCGCCTCCACGGCGTCGGCCGTCGCCTTGGCCTGGGTCTGGATGGTTTCGCTGACCTTATCGCGCACTGCTTCGGCCGTCCGGCTAGCCGTCTCGGCCGTGGTATCGGCGATCTTCTGCGTCACCTTGGTTGTCGAATCCTTCACCGTGCCGGCCACGCGCTGGCCAACGTGCTCAGCCGTCTCGCGCGCCTTGCTGTGCGGTCGCTCCGGGGTCGCCGCCGGCTCGGCCGGCAGGCCCAGGTCTTCGAGGGTGATCTTCAGCGGTTCCTTATCAGTCATGATCCAATCTCCCCAATACGGGTTCTACGTGATTATACGCTATACGCAATCAACCTCGCGGCGTTGCGGCCATAGATGAGCAGACGATGGGAGCGCCGGAGAGATCGGTTGCGCGCTCTCTGCCCATGGCTATGATAGCCACCGGCGCGCGGGCGCCAGGGAGTGGAGATATGGTCCGTAAAGTACGTCAAGTCGTTCACAAGGTGCGGCCGGCGTTGCCGCTCGTTCTGCCGGCTGTAGCGCTGGTTGTGGTGCTGTTAGCCATGACCTCGGCCTGGGCGGCCGGGGCCATTGGCGACCACCGTGCCTTTGGGCCGGCCATCTTTGGCGGCTCCGGGGCACCGGCGACGCCTTACGCCACCGCCACCGCCACCGCCACCGGCACTGCCCAGCCCTCGCCGACGCCCACAACCACCGCGACGCTGCCTCCGGGCGCAACGGCCACGGCGACCCCATCGCCGACCGCGTCGCCCACGGCCACGGCCACGGATACACCCACGGCGACGCCCACTGATACGCCGACGGCGACGCCGACCGACACACCCACCGCCACACCGACTGATACTCCCACGGCGACGCCGACTGATACGCCTACCGCAACCCCCACCGACACGCCGACGGCGACGTCAACATTAACCACGGCCACGAAGACACCCAAGCCCACCAAGACTCCCAAAGCCACCGCCACGGCAACGAACACCCCTGCGCCGGGCGAAGAGCTGTTGGTCTTCGACTGGAACAGGCCGGTGACCACGGACGATCACGGCTTCCCCTGGGACAAGCCGCCGATGCCCGGCGCCAACGGCGACTGGACGCAGCCGATCAATTTCGCCCAGGGCACGCTCCACCTCCGCGTCGAGATCTTCGATCAGCCTATGCCCCAGGATATGAAGCTCCAGTTCTGCTTCTGGCAAAATAACAACACGCTCGAGAACTGCACCCACCTTGTGGCCGTGTCTGGCAAAAAGGGCACAGTCGTCACCTGGTCTGAGCCGATCAAAGACCTCTACAAGAAGGATGGCCTGCCGCTCATCTGGTCCAGCCCGCGCACGCGCAACGGCGTGAGCATCAAGAACAGCAAAGGCCAACCGGTCAGTGATTACACCGGCATGGCCTGGAGTGGTGAAGACCCGGACGCGTGGTATCCGCTGAATATGCGCTTCACCGTCGTCGTTGTCGAGAAGGGCGCGGGCTTTTCGGGTTGGGAGCATTACATCCCCTAAACGGGTTGACTGCCCGCCAGAGTGACGCGCTTGAAAGTTGCGGCCGATATGGAGCCTAAGTCGGACAGAAGGAGCGTGCGCGCCTGTGTTTTGGCCGTCATCATCCTGGCGGCCGGACTCCTGTTGCCGGGCAAGTTTGGTCGCCTGGCCGCGGCCGAACCGGCCGCCAATGGCCGGGCCTTCATGCCGATCATCCTTGCGCCGCCTCCGCCGCCTCCGCCGCCCCCGCCGACCCATGAGCTGCTGGCGTTCGACTGGAACGGCCCCATCACGGTCGAACAACACGGCATCCCCTCGCCGCCGCCGCTGCCGCAGGCCAACGGCGATTGGACACAGCCGGTCAACTACGCCGGCGGCACCATCTACCTGCGCATTGAAGTGCACCACCAGCCACAACCGCAGAGTATGCGCCTGCAAATCTGCTGGTCGCAGCCGGGGCGCGAGACGTGCACCCGCGCCGGCCGCATTGTCGGCCAACCGGGAGCCGTGATCACGTGGTCGCAACCGGTGGCTCGCCTGTGGTCGGCCGACAGTGGCGCTGTCGATTGGACGCAGCCACGCAATCATGCCATTTTCGTCCGCGACTCCGCCAACCACATCGTCAGCGACTATGGCGACTGGAATTGGGGTGGCCATGATCCCAATCAGTGGTTCCCGCTCGATGTGCGCTTCACGGCCGTCGTTGTGGCCGCCGGCGGCACATTCTCCGGCTGGGAGCATTACATCCCCTAGCATCTCCGTTGTCTTCCAATTGACCGTATCTACTCCGCGCCCGGCGCGCATAACGCTTGACGCGCTTCTCTCTGAGAAATGATCTACGTAAAATGTAGTATGAGTAGGACTTAAGTAACCCGTCAATGCGCCCGTCTTCTTGCTACAATGCTAACCGCTTGCCCCTAAGGGGCGCGCGGCGACGAACGGGCGCGGACGACAAACCTTCCAAAGTCGTCCACCATCGCAATCCTTCATCACGGTTGACGCCATTTTCACGTCGGGAACACCCCACGTTAAGAAGTAATGCAAGTCAGGCACAGAACACTCCTTTGAGAAGTGTTTGTGCGGCGTTGCCAGGCTGCCATGTTATGGGGCCTGTGCGGCGTGTGAAATCGTGTAGATGCAGGAGATTGATTGATGAAAACCGAGTCGCGCAAGTGGTGGCTGCCGGCCACTGTTGTCCTGGGACTGCTCCTCTTCCTCGCTCTGGTTATCCCCGGTGCCCTGCGCGCCGAGGCGACCAACCTCATCGCTAACCCCGGCTTCGAATCGGGCGTCAAGAGTTGGACGTGTAAGGACTGCCGCCTGACGGCCGGCGCGCCGGTCTATGCCGGAGCCAAGTCGGGCCAGATGCGCACAACCGGCCGCTCAACCCGTGGCCAGCTATATCAGAGCAGTCGCGCCCTCCAGCCCGGCACCGAATACCAACTGACCTTCTGGGCCAGGTCGGCCGGCGGGCAAGACGTGCAGGTAGACCTCTACAAGCAGGCCAACGCCACCGTGAACTACGGCCTCGACCAGACATTTGACCTGACGGCCGAGTGGCAGCAGTTCACCACCACCTTCACGACGGTTGGCTTTGACACACCGGTCAGCAACGCCCGGCTGCGCTTCCGGGCGACCCAGGCCAAAGGCTTGCAGTACAGCCTCGACGACGTTGCGCTGGTCATGACCGGCGAACCGCCCGCGCCGACACCCAGCCCGACCCCTTCGCCCACCCCGCCCGCTGGTGGCTCCGAGTTGGTCGTGTTCGACTGGAACAAGTCGATTACGACGCAGCAGCGCGGCTTTCCGTGGGACAACCCACCGATGCCCAGCGCCAACGGCAACTGGCTCACACCCATCAACTACGCCGAAGGCACCCTCTACCTGCGCGCCGAGATCCGTAGCATCCCCGTGCCGCAGGACGACATGCGGCTGCAAATCTGCTTCTGGCAATACAACAACGCCCGCGAGAACTGCACCACGTCGCGCGATGTGCCCGGCCGCGCCGGCACGGTGGTCGAGTGGTCTGTCCCGGTGCAAAAAATGTGGAAGAAGGGCGGCGTCGTCATCGACTGGGCCAACCCACGCGACCGCAACGGCTTTGCCATCAAGAACGGCAATGGCGACCCGGTTAGCAACTACTCCGGGTGGAATTGGAACGGCGAGGACCCCGACGAATGGTATCCGATGGACGCTCGCCTCACAGTTGTTGTCGTCGAGAAGGGCGCAACCTTCTCCGGCTGGGGTAACTACATCCCCTGATTGCGCTGGCGGCGGCTCGTCCTCCGTGGCGGGCCGCCGCCTTTTCCTTGGCGTCGGTTTTCCGTTCGCCCCGGCAATTGGGCGGGGGCGGGGTCACATCACTTGGGATGAGTGACCCGACCACTATCGCGTAAGGAGAGCAAGAATGAACAGTTGGTTGAACAAGCGAGTCAAGACGCTGGGACTGCTCCTGGTGTTGTCTCTGCTGCTGATGGGTTCGATTGTGGCCGTGCAGGCCCAGAGCGAGGCTCCGGCCGCGGCCAATGTCGCCGGCGAGTTGCTCGTCTTCGATTGGAATAAGCCGGTCACCACGGCGCAGCATGGCTTCCCGTGGGACAAGCCGCCGAAAGCGAACGGCAACTGGGTGTCGCCGATCAACTACGCTGGCGGCAACATCTACTTCCGCGCTCAGGTGTTCAGCATGCCGAAACCCCAGAGCATGAAGCTCCAGTTCTGCTTCTGGCAGTTCAAGAATACGCGCGAGACGTGCAGCCGCACGCAGATCATCGCCCCCGGCCAGGTGGTTACCTGGTCGCAGGCCCTGAAGGGCATGTACAAGAAAGAAAACCGGCAGCTTGACTGGGCGAAGCCGCGCGACCGCAACGGCGTGGCCATCAAGACGACCAAGGGCAAGCCCGTGAGCAACTATTCTGGCTGGAACTGGAACGGGCAGAACCCGAACGACTGGTACCCCATGAATATGCGTTTCACCGTCGTCATCGTCAAGCAGGGCCAGACCTTCTCTGGCTGGGACAACTACGTCCACTAGGAACCCGCGGCAGAAGCCTGGCTCTTGGGGGCCAGGCTCCTGCTATGGGCGAGCGGCGGCCGCTCGCCCAGCCAACTCAGCAGAATGAACAGGAGCAATTGACATGACAGCAATGACTACTCGACGCCTGCCCGGGGCGACGCGCGCCATGACGTTGGTGCTGGCGCTGGTTGTTCTCTTGGGCTTGGCCCTGGCTGCGCCGGCGCGTTTGCGCGCCGAGGCGCCCACGGCCGCCAATGGCACCGAACTGCTCGTCTTCGACTGGAACAAGCCGGTCACGAAGGCCATGGGCGGGTTCGCCCAGTACAAGCCGCTCAGCAAGTTCCCCCAGATGCCCAACGGCAACTGGAATAGCCCCATCAACTGGGTGGGTGGCACGCTGTACTTCCGGGCCAAGGTGTTCAGCATTCCCCAGAACCAGCCGTCGATGAAGCTCGGCTTCTGCTTCTGGCAGAACGCGCCGCGCTATGGCGAGGAGTGCACCAAGAACTACTCTGTACCCGGCGTCGCCGGCACCGAGCGGCGCTGGAACCAGCCGTTCAAGGCGATGGCCAAGATCAACCATGCGGCCATCAACTGGGCGCTGCCGCGCTGGAAGGAAGGCTTTGTTGTCCGCGGCCCGCGTGGCCCGGTCAGCCCCAAGGCAGGCATGCAATGGGGCGGCCAGAACCCGGACCACTGGTATCCGCTTAACATCCACTACACCGCGGTCCTGGTCATCAACGGCGGCGAGCCGGACTGGTCGAAGTACGGCTGGTAGACTTCAGTTCTGATGAACAGATGAAAGGGCGCGGCCGACGGCCGCGCCCTTTTTGTTTGGGTCGCGGAGAGGTCGCCTCATTTGACACATCTGCCCGAATCGACTAACCTTCAGGCAGTTGGTTAGATAACAACCGTATACTCATCGAGAGAGGTGGAGGGAACCGGCCCGTCGATACCTCGGCAACCGCCCAATGGCAGGTGCCAAATCCGGCAGAGCGCGGCTCGTGGCTGTCGCCCTGGAAGATGAGAGTGGACAGCCCCTTAGCAAGCCTCTCATCATGAGAGGCTTTTTTGTTGGCAACTATGAATCGAACGACCGCACTTCAAGAGCAATTGGCGCGCCGCATCCTCGTCCTCGACGGAGCGATGGGCACGATGATCCAGCAATACCTGCTGCAGGAAGAAGATTTCCGCGGCCCGCGCTTTGCCGATTGGCCCAGCGACCTGCAGGGCAACAACGATCTGCTCGTACTGACCCAGCCCGATATTATTCGCGCCATTCACCTGGCCTATCTGGAGGCGGGCGCCGATCTGATCGAAACCAACACCTTCAACGCCAACTCTATCTCGCAAGCCGACTATGGCTTGCAGGCGCTGGCCTATGAGATGAATGTCACCGCGGCGCAGCTGGCTGTGGAGGCGCGCGACGAGATGGAACGGCGCGACCCATCGCGGCCGCGCTTCGTCGCCGGTGCGCTTGGCCCCACCAACCGCACCGCCTCTCTCTCGCCCAACGTCAGCGACCCCGGCGCGCGCAATGTCACCTTCGACCAGTTGGCCGATGCCTACTCCGAAGCGGCCCGCGGCCTCATCGACGGCGGCGCTGACCTGCTGCTCATCGAGACGATCTTCGACACACTCAACGCCAAGGCAGCCATCTTCGGCATCCAGCGCATGTTCGACGAGATCGGCCGCAGTCTGCCCCTGATGATCTCCGGCACGATCACCGATGCCAGCGGACGCACCCTCAGCGGCCAGACGACCGAGGCGTTCTACACCTCGATCATGCACGCCCGGCCGCTCCTCGTCGGTCTGAATTGCGCCCTGGGCGCGGCGGCCTTCCGCGACTACACCTACGCCCTGTCCCAGATCGCCGACACCTACACCCACATCTATCCCAACGCCGGGCTGCCCAACGAGTTTGGCGAATACGACGACACGCCGGAGTACATGGCCGGCGTGCTGCGCGACTATGCCGCCAACGGGCTGCTCAACGTCGTCGGCGGCTGCTGCGGCACAACCCCGGCCCACATCCACGCTTTCGCCGAGGCCGTGCGCGACCTGCCGCCGCGCCCCATCCCGGTCTTGCCGCCCTATGCCCGCTTCAGCGGCCTGGAACCGCTGGTCATCACCCCGGAGACGAACTTCGTCAACGTTGGCGAGCGCACCAACGTCACCGGTTCGCGCCGCTTCGCCAAGCTCATCCTGTCCGGCGACTATAACGCCGCCCTCGACGTGGCCCGCCAGCAGGTGGAGAACGGCGCGCAGATGATCGACATCAACATGGACGAGGGCATGCTCGATTCTGAGGCGGCGATGGTGCGCTTCCTGAATCTCATTGCCGGTGAACCCGACATCGCTCGTGTGCCCATCGTGCTCGACTCATCCAAGTGGAGCGTCATCGAGGCCGGGCTGAAGTGCGTCCAGGGCAAGAGCATTGTCAACTCCATCAGCATGAAGGAGGGCGAAGCCGAATTCCTGCGCCAGGCACGGCTGGCCCAGCGCTATGGCGCGGCCGTCATCGTCATGGGCTTCGACGAGAACGGACAGGCCGAGACGGTCGATCAGCGCGTGGCCATTGCCCACCGCGCTTACCGGCTGCTGACAGAGCAGATCGGCTTCCGGCCGCAGGACATCATCTTCGACCCCAACGTCTTTGCCGTCGGCACGGGCATCGAAGAGCACAACCAATATGCTCTGGCCTACTTCGAGGCTGCCCGCCGCATCAAAGCCGAGATACCCGGCGTGCTCATCAGCGGCGGCATCAGCAACGTCAGCTTCTCCTTCCGTGGCAACGATGCTGTGCGCGAGGCCATTCACGCCGCCTTCCTCTACCACGGCATCCGCGCCGGCCTGGACATGGGTATCGTCAACGCCGGCCAACTGGCCATCTATGAAGACCTGCCCAAGGACCTGCTGGAACACGTCGAGGACGTGTTGCTCAACCGCCGGCCAGACGCCACCGAGCGCCTCGTCACCTTCGCCGAGACAGTTAAGAGCGGCGGCAAGGAGAAGCAAGAAGACCTCGCCTGGCGGTCGCTGCCGGTCAATGAGCGTCTGACCCACGCGCTGGTGAAAGGCATCAACGCCTACATCGAAACCGACGTGGAGGAGGCCCGGCAGACAGTCGCTCGCCCGCTGCACGTCATCGAGGGGCCGCTGATGGATGGCATGAACGTCGTCGGCGACCTGTTCGGCGCGGGCAAGATGTTCCTGCCGCAGGTGGTCAAGAGCGCCCGCGTCATGAAGCAGGCCGTGGCCTACCTCGTACCCTACATCGAGGCCGACAAGGCTCAGAGCGGCGACCGCGGCCCGGTGGGGCGCATCCTGCTGGCGACGGTCAAGGGTGACGTGCATGACATTGGCAAGAACATCGTCGGCGTCGTCCTGGGCTGCAACAACTACGAGGTCATCGATCTGGGCGTCATGACCCCGGCACACAAGATTCTGGAGGCGGCTCGCCGCGAGAACGTCGATATCATCGGCCTCAGCGGCCTCATTACCCCGTCGCTGGAGGAGATGCGCCACGTGGCCCGCGAGATGGAGCGCGAGGGCTTCGACATCCCCCTGCTCATCGGCGGGGCGACAACCTCGAAAGTCCACACCGCGGTCAAGATCGACCCGGAGTATCGACGCGGGCCGGTCATCCATGTCCACGACGCCTCGCGCGCCGTGGGCGTGGCCTCGCAACTGTTGAGCCACGAACATCGCACCGCCTTCGCTGAAGATGTTCGTGCGGAGTATGCCTCCATCCGTGAGAGCCGCGAGGGCCGCAGCGGCGGCAAGCAGCTGGCATCCGTGGCCCAGGCCCGCGCCAACCGGCTGGCCCTCGATTGGAGCAGCTACACGCCGCCCGTGCCCAACCACCCGGGCATCACTGTCCTCGATGTTGACCTGGCCGAGCTATGTGACACCATCGACTGGACGCCCTTCTTCACCGCCTGGGAACTGCACGGCAAGTTCCCGGCCATTCTCAAAGACCCGGTCGTCGGTGAGACGGCCAGCCAACTCTTTGCCGACGCCCAGGAAGTGCTCAACCGCATGATCGACGAGAAGTGGTTGCGCGCGCGGGCGGTGGTGGGTTTGTTCCCGGCCGTGGCGGTGGGAGATGACATCCTGGTCTACCCGATCGGGGAGCAGGGCAGTGGCGAGACGGGGCAAAAAGCGCCCCTGACGATCGTCCATTGCCTGCGCCAGCAGATGGAACGGCCGCCGGGTCGTCCCAACCTGTCCCTGGCCGATTACATCGCCCCGGCCAACAGCGGTCTGACCGACACCCTCGGCTTCTTCGCCGTCACCGCCGGGCTGGGCCTGGATGAAGTCGTGCGCCGCTACGAGGCCGACCACGATGACTACAACGCCATCCTGGCCAAAGCCCTGGCCGACCGGCTGGCCGAGTCGATGGCGGAGTGGACGCACGCGCGGGTGCGGCGCGAACTGTGGGGCTATGCGCCCGACGAGGCGCTGGACAACGACGCCCTCATTGCCGAGCAGTACCGTGGCATCCGCCCCGCGCCCGGCTATCCCTCCTGCCCCGACCACACCGAGAAGGGCGAGCTGTTCCGCGTACTGGATGCCACGGCCGCCGCCGGCATCCAACTGACGGAGAGCTTTGCCATGCTGCCGGCGGCGTCGGTCAGCGGCTACTACTTCGCCCACCCGCAGTCGGCCTACTTTGGCATGGGTCGCATCGGCCGCGACCAGGTAGAGGACTACGCCGCGCGCAAGGGAATGAGCGTCGAATGGGTGGAGCGCTGGCTGGCGTCTTCCCTGGGTTACTAATCGCCCCCAACCTCTGAGAGGTCCCATCGGCTCACGACGGGACCTCTCAGCGCCAATCTTCCGGGTCACGACCATGAAAGCACGCTACGTCCACCGCGTCCTTCCCCTGCTTCTTCTCGCGCTGGCTCTCCTCGTCGCCTGCGGCGGCAACGGCATGGCCGTCGCCCCGGAACTGGTTGACCCGGACGCCATCACCGCGCGCGCCTTTGGCAAGGACGAGTGCTTCCTCACGCTCAGCGCGGCCGTGCCCGCCCACCTGAACCCCGACCCCGAACAGGCGTCCGCGGGCGAGATCGCGGCCGGCGAGGTGGAGGCCATCCAGGTCGTGACGCTGCGCGACGACGGCGGGCTGTGGTATCAGCTAGTCACTGACGGCATGTGGGTGCGCGTCGATACGGTGGGCTACACCACCCGCGGCGATTGCCGGCCCTAAATCCCGCGCCGGCCTACGCCCCGGCCTCCACGCCCGCCATCACATCCCGCGCGAAGTCCTGGCAGCGCCGGCGAAAGTCGGCCAGCGATCCGTCCAGGGCCAGCGAGCGCGCCGCCAGCCACATGCCGGGATACTTGTTGTCATACGCGACCGCCCTGCTATCCGCGTAGACCAGCAGCGCGCGGGACACTCCCAGCGCGTGGCAATACATGAACATCTGGTTGCGGTCGGCCTCCGAGGGCGCGCCCTCGAACGTTTTGTACTTGGTATCCAGGATCATCACCGGCCGCCCCGCCCAACGCAGCAAGATGTCCAGCCGCCCCCTTTCGCGGAACGTCTCGTCCAGCCAGATCGCTTCCTGGGCCAGGACGCTGATTCGGGGATGGGCGTCGCCCTGCTCGGCCAGATAGCGGGCGACAAAGCGTTCGAACACCTCGGCCATCGGTAGCAGGTAGCTCATGAAGAGCACGTCGCCGGCCTGCCCCTCCAGCGACAAGTGGCGCAGAAACAGCTCAGCCAGCTGGATCGGCAGGCGGTAGCGCGCGTTGAGGCGACTATAGACCACCTGCCGGCACTCCTCCGGCCGGACGGCGATGAGCGACACCTCCGAAAAGGCCGACAGCGCCCGCCGCACGCGCCGGCGTAACGCAGCGTCGCGGTAGGGCGCGCGGGACAATTGCCAGAGGGTGGCCTTCAGGATGCGGTTCTCCAGATGGTCGGCGGTGAAGTCGTTGGCGCGTTGGGCGAAACGTTCCGGCTGGTCAACGTTGCGCCGCAGGTGTTCGCCCAGCAGAAGCCGGCCGCGCAAGTAGGGGGCGTTCTCCGTGACATCCACGTAGCCGCGCTGGATGCCCTGACGCGCCAGGCGGTCGATTTGACCGGCGAAAATGGCCACCAGAAACTCGAACAGGTCATCGCCGGCGGCCAGCGGCGCTTCTTCCTCGCGGAAGAGCGGCAGGTCATAGGCGTAGGTCAGCATGTAGAACAGGTTCG
>WBZM01000883.1_pt1 | contig 34962 bp, 20 predicted proteins | sample 5204271 | NCBI WGS metagenome assembly WBZM01 (sample SAMN12344346, study PRJNA552823) | activated sludge metagenome | biome: Activated sludge suspended growth; feature: Nitrification reactor; material: Wastewater; isolation source: activated sludge from nitrification reactor of wastewater... | reverse complement strand
GCCGCCTCGGCCCTGGGGCTCGACACGGTGGTGGTCGATCACCACACCGTGCCGGTGGAGCTGCCGGCGGCGGTGGCCATCCTCAACCCGCACCAGCCCGGCTGCGCCTACCCGTCGAAGGAGCTGGCGGCGGTGGGCGTGACCTTCGCCCTGGTGATGGCGCTGCGCAAGGCGCTCCGGGAGCGCGGCCGCTTCGGCGCCACCCGGCCCGAGCCCAACCTGAAGGAGCTGCTCGACCTGGTGGCCCTCGGCACGGTGGCCGACGTGGTGCCGCTCACCGGGGCCAACCGCATCCTGGTGCGCTGGGGGCTGGAGCAGGTGGCGAAGACGCGCCGCCCCGGCCTCCGGGCGCTGAAGCGCGTGGCCGGGATCGCCGAGGGGGCGCCGGTCACCGCCGGGCAGATCGGCTTCCGGCTCGGGCCGCGCATCAACGCCGCCGGGCGCCTCGACGACGCCGGCCGCGGGGTGCGGCTGCTCCTCGACGCCGACGAGGCGCAGGGGCGGGCCCTCGCCGAGGAGCTGGACCGGGAGAACCAGGCCCGCCAGGAGATCGAGCGGCGCATGCTGGACGAGGCGCTGGCCGATGCCACCGCGGCGCTGGCCCGCGGCGCCCGCGGCCTGGTGCTCTCCCGCGAGGGCTGGCACCCCGGCGTGGTGGGGATCGTGGCCGCCCGGGTGGCCGAGCGCTTCCACCGGCCGGCGGTGCTGGTGGGGCTGGCCGACGGGGTGGGGAAGGGGAGCGGCCGCTCCATCGAGGGCTTCCACCTCTACGACGCCCTGGCCGCCTGCCAGGGCCACCTGGCCCGCTTCGGCGGCCACAAGCACGCCGCCGGCGTCACCGTGGAGCCGGCGCGCCTCCCGGCCTTCCGCGAGGCCTTCGAGGCCCACGCCGCGGCGGCGCTCTCCGAGGAGGACCTGGTCCCGCGCTGCCGCATCGACGGCTGGATCGACGTGGCCGAGGCCACCGCGCGGGCCGCCGAGGACCTGGAGAAGCTCGGCCCCTACGGCGCCGGCCACCCCGAGCCGGTCTTCGCCCTGCGGGCGCCGGTGGGGCGCTGCCGCACGGTGGGCGCCGGCCAGGCGCACCTCAAGCTCACGGTCGGCAAGGGGCTCGACGCCATCGGCTTCGGCCTCGGCGAGCGCGCCGCCCTTTGCCAGGGCGAGGTGGAACTGGCCGGCACGCTCGGCTTCGACGACTGGGACGGGTCGAAGCGGCTGCAGCTGAAGCTGAAGGACCTGCGGGCGCCGGCCGGGGGCTGAGCTTCCGCTAGGCCACGCCCCAGCGCGCCTTCTCGCCCGGGGCGAAGAGGGCGCCCATCTTCAGGACCTCCTCCAGGCGGATCCGCTCGGCCAGCCGCAGGAAGCGGTCGCGGCAGCCGTCGGAGCAGAAGTGGAAGGCCTTGCCGCGGTGCTCCACCCGGATGGTGCCGGCGTCGTCCACCAGCAGCGGATCCCCGCACACCGGATCGATGGCGACCCCGTCGCCGTCCGGCTCGATGACGTCCTCGAGGTCGACCTGGGGCTGGTGCAGGCGCATCCCGCTCTCCTTGCGCGGCGCCCCGGACCGGGCCGGCGCCGCGATCCTGTCCCTTGCACGCGGGGGGCCACGCCCCGACCCCGTGTCTCCTCGGGAGGTTAGGTCCCCGGCGGACATCCCGGCAGGGAGTCCTTACAGCCATCCCGGCTGTCACTTCTGCAGCCTCCGGCGATATCGGCCGGGCCCGCCCGGCCGGCGCAGGGCCCGCGCGACGGGCCGGAGGCCGCGCCGGTCCGGGCCGGCCGGCCGCGCACGCCATGGTGCGTCGGAGCCTCCTTGACCTCCGTCCTTTCGCGGTGTTAGCTGCCTCTCCCACTTCGTCCTGACCCCCGGAGGCAACACGTGGCGCGCTTCATCACCGAGCTCAAGCGGACCCACTCCTGCGGCGCCCTGACGGCCGCCAACATCGGCGCCGAGGTGGTGCTCTTCGGCTGGGTCAACAACCGCCGCGATCACGGCGGCGCGGTCTTCATCGACCTGCGCGACCGCGAGGGCGTCACCCAGGTGGTCTTCGAGGAGGACGTCCGGCCTGAGGTCCACGAGACGGCCGAGAAGGTCCGCCTGGAGTACTGCATCGGCATCCGCGGCAAGGTGGTGAGCCGCGGCGGCAACGTGAACCCCAAGCTCAAGACCGGCGAGATCGAGATCCACGCCACCGAGCTGGAGATCTTCAACCGCTGCGAGCCGACCCCCTTCGGCATCGAGGACCAGCTCGACACCGCCGAGGAGAAGCGGCTGCAGTACCGCTACCTCGACCTGCGCCGGGCCCCGCTGCAGAAGACCCTCATGACCCGCGCCCGGGTGAACCACCTGACGCGCAACTACTTCACCGACAGCGGCTTCCTCGAGCTCGAGACGCCCTTCATGGTGAAGTACACGCCGGGCGGCGCCCGCAACTTCCTGGTGCCGAGCCGCCTCAACGCCGGCAAGTTCTACGCCCTGGCCGAGAGCCCGCAGCTCTTCAAGCAGCTCTACATGATCGCGGGCTTCGACAAGTACTTCCAGATCGTCCGCTGCTTCCGCGACGAGGACCTGCGCCTCGACCGCCAGCCGGAGTTCACGCAGATCGACGTGGAGCGGTCCTTCGTCACCCAGGACGACATCTTCGAGACCATCGAGGGGCTCATCTGCACGCTCTGGAAGGAGGTGCTGGGCATCGAGATCCCGCGCCCGTTCCAGCGCATGAACTTCGACGACTCGATGGCGAAGTACGGCAACGACAAGCCGGACCTGCGCTTCGGCATGGAGCACGTGGTCCTCACCGACCTGGTCAAGCAGCACCAGGGCGGCGGCGTGCCGCTCCTCAAGGAGGCGGTGGACGCCAAGGGGATCGTCAAGGGCATGGTGGTGCCCGCCAGCGCCAACCTCTCGCGCACCGAGGTGGACAAGCTCGAGGAGTTCGTCAAGGGCATGGGCTCCAAGGGCCTGGCCCGCGCCAAGGTGGCCGAGGGCGGCGAGTGGACCCAGTCGCCCTTCGCCAAGACCATCACCCCGGAGCTGCGCCAGGCCATCACCGAGGCCTGCGGCGCCAAGCCCGGCGACCTGATGCTCTTCCAGTTCGGCAAGGAGTCGGTGGTCCACACCGTGATGGCCAACCTGCGCCTCCACCTGGGCAAGAAGCTCGGCCTCATCCCCGAGTACGGCTCGGGCGGGAACTGGCGCTTCCTCTGGGTGGTCAACCCGCCGCTCTTCGAGTTCGACGAGGAGTCGGGCCAGTGGGCCGCCGCGCACCACGCCTTCACCCGGCCCCACGACGAGTGCGTCCAGTACCTCGAGTCGGACCCGGGCAAGGTCTACTGCTACCGCTACGACTGCGTGCTCAACGGCTTCGAGATCGGCGGCGGCTCCATCCGCCTCCACGACCCGGCCGTGCAGGCCCGGGTCTTCAAGGCCATGGGCATCACCGACGAGGACGCCCGCGCCAAGTTCGGCTTCCTCCTCGACGCCCTCAAGATGGGCGCCCCGCCCCACGGCGGCATCGCCCTCGGCATGGACCGCCTGGTGATGCTCCTGACCGGCGCCGAGTCGCTGCGCGACGTGGTGGCCTGGCCCAAGACGCAGAAGGGCACCGACCTCATGACCGGCGCCCCCGGCGACGTGGACATGAAGCAGCTCCGCGAGCTGTACGTGAAGAGCACCGCCGAGCAGCCCAAGTAGCCCGGCGCGACGTCGAGAGGGGCCCACCGTGACCGACGCCGCCACCCCGGACCAGGGGCCCCTCCCCACCACCCCGCCCCTCGCGGCGGAGGACGTCACCGCCGCCCTCGCCCCCGCGGGCAAGCGCGTGCTCGACGTCGGCTGCGGCGACGGGCTGGTGGGGGCGGCCCTGCTGGCGGCCGGGGCGGCCCAGGTGGTGGGGCTCGACGCCTGCGCCCGCGGCCTGACCCGCTCCCGCCTCACCGCCACCTACCGCCTCGACGCCGACGCCGAGCCCGAGCTGCCCTACCCGGCGGGCTACTTCGACGCGGTGCTGGTGGAGGACCTCTCGGCGCTGCGGGCGCCGGTGGCCGCGCTGGCGCACCTCTCGCGCTGGCTCGCCCCCGGCGGCCGCCTGGTGCTGGTGGTCCCCAACGCCACCCACGAGGCGGCGCTCACCAGCCTCCTCGGCCGGGGCGCCTGGCCGGCCGGCGCCGGCCGCCACCCGGGCACGGTGGGGGCGGCGCTCGACCTGCTGCGCCAGGCCGGCTTCGCCGTGGACGACGAGGCCACCGCGGTGCGCACCGAGCCCGGCGCCGCCGCGCCGGTGCTGGAGCAGCTGGCGGTGGCGCTCGGCGCCGACGCCGCGCGCGCCCGCAACGAGCTGACCCTGGTGCGCGCCATCCTCACCGCCCGCCCGGTCGGGCCGGCCGCCGAGGGCGCGCCCCCGCTCGCCGACCCCTGGGCCGGCTCGCGGGCCGTGAAGGTGCTCCTCACGCCCGACCTCCAGGCGGCCGCCGACGGCTGGCTGGAGGCGGTGGCCGGCCTCGCCGCGGGCCTCTCGGGCAACGCCTCGGTGACCCTCGGCCTGGCCATGCCGCTGGCCCTGGTCCAGTCGCCGCCCCAGTCGCTCCAGGCGGCCGTCTCCGAGGCCAGCGTGGACCTGCTCCTCACCGAGGCGCCGCAGGACGCCGACGGGTGGGAGCGGCTGCTGGCGGGGGCCAGCACCTGGGTGATGACCGGCCCGCGCCCTGAGCTGCTGGCGATGGCGCGCCGGGTGGGCGTGGACGTGCAGCGGAGCTGAGGCCGCCGCGCCCCCTCAGGCCAGGCGCCGCAGCGTGATCGCCACGAAGTCCGGGTCCGGGCCGAGCTCGATCAGCTCGGCCCGCCCCGCGGTGATCTCGCGCAGGGACCGCCGCTGCCCCGGGCGCCAGACGACGGGCTCGCCGGCCTCCACCCGGAAGTTCCACTGGTGGAAGCCGGAGTAGCCCTCGCGCTCGGCCTCGTCGCGGTAGTGGCCCATGAAGACGACGCCTCCCGGGCGCGCCACGGAGACCATCTGCTGGATGGCCGCGGCCGGGTCCCAGGCGTGGTCGAGGGTGTTCTGCGCGTAGACCAGGTCGAAGTGGTCGGCGGGGAGCCGGTCCAGGAGCCGCTCGGACTCGCAGGCCCGGGTCCGCACCAGGGGCACCAGGCCCGCCTCCGCCAGCAGGGCGTCATAGCCCTCTGCCAGGGCATCCACCGCCGTCAGCTCCACCCGGTGCCCCGGCCAGACCTTGCCGAGGAGGGTCAGCGGCCCGGCCCCGACGTCGAGGACGCGCACCAGGCGGGCCGCGTCGCGGAGGTGATCGAGGCAGGGCATCGCGAGGGGGAGCCCGGGGTCGATGCGCCGCCGGAAGTCGTCGGGCCACTCCCCGCCGCGGGTGGTGAGGATGCGGCGCCAGAACTCGAGCTCGGGCGCCTTGCCGGCGGCCCAGGCCTCGCGCACGCCGGACATCACGCGCCCCCGCCGGGCGGCGCGAGGATCAGGCGCCCGCCGTGGGCCTGGATGGCGGCGGAGAGCACGCCGGCGTCACCGCCCAGGCAGGCCCCCGGCGTGGCGGCCGCGAGGTCGCCGAGGAGCGGGAGGGGCGCCAGCACGCAGGGGCCGGCGCCGGGGAGCGCCACCGCCACGGCGGGGGCGCCGCGGTCGTCTCCGCGCAGGCCGGCCAGCCGGGACAGGGCGCCGTCCGGCACCTCGAGGCCCGGGCCGACCAGCAGGGCGTCGGGGTGCCTGGCGGCCTCGAGGCCACGGCGCAGCGCCTCCTCCTCGGCCCCCCAGCCCCCCGCCTCGATCACCCGCACGCGGCCGACGTGCTCGCGCTCGAGGAGCCGGGCGTACTGGAGCGAGCCGTCCTCGGAGCCGCCGTCCGCCAGCACCAGCTCGTCCCCCGCCGCGAGGTTCCGCAGCACCGACGTGGCGCACGGCGCGAGGGAGGCCAGGGCATCGCGGAACGGCACCACGGCGCTGACCGGCCCCCGGCCCTCCGCCGGGGCGGGCGCCGGGAGGGAGGCACGGCCGGTCGGGTCGAGCAGCGGCACCCGGCCCAGCCAGGAGCGGGTCAGCCGGGCGGCGTCGCCGTCGGAGATCTCCCCGCCGCAGCGGCCGTGGTGGAGGGCGACCGAGCCCCTGGCCACCAGGACCAGCCCGCCGGCGGCGGCCAGGCGGAGGCAGAGGTCCAGGTCGCCGGCCGGGCCCTGGTAGGCGGGGTCGAAGCCGCCCACCGCCTCGAAGCGCTCCCGGCGGACCATGAGCGAGACGGCCGTCGCGGCCGGCACCACGCTCACCTCCTCGGAGGGGATGGCCGGGACCCCCGCGTCCACGGGCATCGGGGTCATCGGGTAGGGGGCGCCATAGGAGAAGATCACGCCGTCGCCCTCGACGAGGCCGGACGGCGCCACCAGGCGGCTGGCCGCCGCCGCCACGGCCTCGTCCCCCTCGCCCAGCGCCACCAGCGGCGCCAGCCAGCCCGGGTGCGGCTCGGCGTCGGCGTGCAGCAGGACCACCAGCGGCGCGCGCGCCACGCCCACGCCGGCCGCGGCGGCGGCGTGGAACCCCTGGGGCTGGTCGCCCCGCAGCGTGGTGATCCCCGGCAGGCGCGGCAGCGCCGCGGCGGTCTCGTCCGTGGTCCCGTCGTCCACCACGATGACCTCGTGGTCGACGCCGGCGGCGCCGCGCGCCACCGCGGCCAGGCAGCGGATGGTGTCGTCCCAGGGGCCGTCGGCGACGACGACGACGGAGGCGCGGGGCAGGGCGGCAGGGGGCATGTGGTTCCCTTCAGGCGGGGTTCGGCGATCGGGTCGCGGCCACGCGCAGCAGGGACGCCTCGACGGCGTCGAGGGCGGCGTCCCAGGTGAAGCGCTCGGCGGCGGCCCGCCCTCGCTGCGAGAGCAGGCGGAGGGAGGCGGGGCTGTCCAGCAGGCGGCCGACCGCCGCCGCGAGGGAGGCCACGTCCTCCACGGGGCAGAGCACGGCGTCGTGGCCGGCGAGGGCGTAGGTGGCGATGCCTCCGCACTGGGTGGCCACCACCGGCACCCCGGAGGCCATGGCCTCGATGGGCGGGAGCGGGAACGCCTCGTAGTGGGAGGTGAAGAGCAGGAGGTCGTGGCTCCGGTAGATCTCCGGCAGCCGGTCCTGGGGCGGCGAGATCGCCTCCTGGATGGGGAACCGGGCGCCGGAGACGCCGGTCGGGTGCTGGCTCACCCAGGTCACCTCGAAGCGGGCCCCGGCGCGCCAGGCCTGGTCCAGGGCGGCCAGGGCCGTCCGGAAGCCCTTGAAGGGCAGGCCGGGGTTCCCCACCAGCAGCACGCGCCGCCGCGGGCGGGTGCCGTCGAGGTGGCCGTCCGGGTGGAAGCGCTCGAGGTCGATGCCGTTGAACCAGATGGGCGCGCGGCGGCCGAAGCGCTGGCGGAGGATGCCGGCCACCACGTGCGAGACCGCGGTGACCGGGAAGGGGAGGCGCAGCGCCGCCTCGAACTGCCGGTCGAAGTCCCGCCCGCCCTCGCCCCGGACGTCGCCGAAGAGCGCCTCGTGCCCCTGCTCGAAGTAGACCACCGGCGACGGGGACGCCTGCACCTCGAGGAGGGACTGGTACCAGCCCACCACCACGGCGTCGGCGCCGGTCAGCAGGGGGCCGATGGGCTTGCGCAGCTCGCCCAGGATCTCCCCGTCCACCTCCACGTCGCTCCAGGGCGGGACGGCGTGCTTCCCCAGGCCGCGGTAGGCGGCGCGCACCCGGTGGCCGCGCTGCCGCAGCCGGCGCACGTGCTCCAGCAGGATCTTCATGCCGCCCGTCAGGTTGTGGTGCGGCAGCAGGTAGATGAGGTCGAGGGGGCGCCGGGGCGGCGGCGGGGCGTCCCACAGGGCGTCGCAGGCGGGAGCGGGAGGGGACGTCATGGGGTGGGGGGAGCCAGGTCCTCGAGTCTGGTGCCCAGGCGTGCGCTCGCCTCCACCTCAGGCTCCCGTCGGCGCGCGCCGCGCCTCGACGAAGTAGCCGACCGTGAACTGATCGACGGGGCGCTCGTCGTCCAGGGCGAAGAACCAGCGCGGGAGCCCCTCGCCGAGGAGGCGGAGCACCTCGGCCGGCGGTCGGCGATCGGCCGGCCCCGACGCCAGCAGGTCGGCGGCCCGGGCCGACTCCTGGGCCAGCAGCCGGAAGAAGCCGCCGTTGGGGGTGATGCCGGTCACCTCCAGCCCGGCCTCGGCGGCGAGCTGCCGGTACCACTCGGGCGAGAAGCCGCCGTAGTAGTGGAAGGGGAGCTGGTGCAGGCCGGAGCCGAGGGGGGCGGTGAGCAGCAGGCGGCCCCCGGGGCGGAGCAGGCGGGCCATCTCCAGCACCGCCTCGCGCGGCCGCGGCACGTGCTCGAGCACCTCGGTGCAGAGCACCACGTCGAAGGAGGACGGCGGGGCCGGGATGGCGGTGATCTCTGAGACCAGGTCGATGGCGCCGTAGTCGGTGCCGCCGCCGAGCTTGACCCCGTCGTACCGCTTGAAGTCATGGGTGACGTAGTCGCAGTGGGCGAAGAGCGGGCGGTACGGGCAGGTGCCGGCGCCCACGTCGAGCACCCGCGCGCCGGCCGGGACGGAGGCGGCGCGCCCCGCCACCCAGCGGTCGCGCGCGCGCTGGTTGAAGTCGACGATCTCCTCCAGCGGACGCCGTGACCCGCGGGCCGCCACCCAGCTCGCCAGCGCGTCCGGCGCGGCGGGCGCGGCCGGCGCCAGCGGGGCGGCCGGCCCGGGCGCCGCCCGCTCGGTGGGGTGGAGCGGCCCGCCCGCCAGCACCTCGCGGAGCTGGGCGCGCCACCTGGCCAGGAGCGGCCGCTCCGACGGCGCCACCAGGCTCCCGGCGAGGAGCTCCTCGGCGCGCGCGATCAGGTCCTCGCGGGAGAGGGCCTCGGTCTTGGTGCCGAGCGCGATGACGTCCGAGAGGAAGGGGGGCTGGGGCCAGCGGCGCTGCTCCAGGCGCACCTCGCCGAACCCCAGGCGCGCCAGGGTGTGGCGGAACCGCTCGGGGAACCAGTGGTCGACGTGGAAGGCCCAGCGCTCCCCCTGGTCGCCGGCGAGGTGACGGACCACCCCCAGCTTCACCTCGAGCGGCTCCTGGGAGAGCAGGGTGCGGGCCGAGCCCTCCAGGTCGGGGGTCTCGACGACCAGGCGCCCGCCCGGGCGCAGCCACTCGTGCCAGCGGATCAGCAGCGCCAGGGCCTCGACCCGCGGGAAGTGCTCGAACATGTGGTGGGAGCGGACCTCGTCCACGGAGCCTGGCGGGAACCGGAGTCGGGGCACGTCGCCGAACACGTCGGCGCACGTCGCCATCAGCGACGTCGTGGCCGGCGCGAGGTCGACGTTGACGTAGCCGTCGAGGTGGCGCTCGCCGCAGCCGAGGTGGAGGCGCAAGGGCGTCCCGTCGCGCCAGGCGCCGGCGCGCCGCAGGATCTCGAGGCTCGCGGCCGGGTCGGCCGGCGCGTCGGGGAGGGCCAGGCGGGCCGTCGGGGGCGCGGCGGGGACCGGCGCCGGCGCCGGCGCGGCGACGACGGCGGACCCGGTCCCGTCGAGCGGGATCTCTCGCGCGCTGGTGGCCGGCCGGGCGGGCGGGAGCGGCTGCGCCGCGAGCACGGCGCGGGCTTCGTCCAGCGCCGGCGCGGCGAAGTGGGTGGGGTGGTTGAGTCGGAGCTGGGCGCCCAGGGCGGCGTCATGCCGCCGCGCCTCGGTCAGCATGCTGGCGGACTTCTCCCGGTAGAGCAGCAGCGGTTCGGGGATGCGGCGGGCCGTGTAGCCGGCGGCGGCCGCCCCGAGCCAGAAGTCCCAGTCCTCGTAGCCGGCCGACATGTTCGCCCGGTACCCACCGGTTCGCGCCCAGACCTCCCGCCGGAAGAGGGAGGCGTAGGGCAGGCCGTTCTCCTCGATCAGGTGCCGGGTGTCGAAGGGCCGGGGGGTCTCCCAGACACCCTGGCGCGCCCCGAAGATGCCCGCGTCGGTGTGGACCACGCCGATCTCCGGCTCGGCCTCCAGCACGGCCACGGTCCGCTCCAGGAAGGTCGGCTCCAGGCCATCGTCGGCGTCGAGGGGCAGCAGGTACCGCCCCCGGGCGGCCTGGAAGCCGGCGTTGCGGGCGTTGGCCAGCCCGGCGTTCTCCTGCCGCAGGAGCCGGATCCGCCGACCGGGCAGCTTCGCGGCGGCGTCGCGGACGACGTCGGACGTCGCGTCCGGGCTGCCGTCGTCGACGACGATCACCTCCCAGTCCTGGAACGTCTGCATCGCCAAGCTGGCGAGGGCGAAGGGCAGGTACTCCGCCTGCCGGTAGCAGGGGATGACCACCGAGACCGCCGGCGCCTCGCCGCGGCCCGCCGCCACCGCCGGGGGACCAGGCCGGTGCAGCGGCAGCTCGAGCTCCTCGTGGCAGGCGGGCGGCGTGTGTCCTCGCAGCGCCCCCACGTCGACCCGCAGCCCCTGGTCGAAGACCCGGTCGAGCGCGGCGATCGACTGGTCCGCCCGCCCACCGCAGCGGTTGCGGTAGGTGGTCTGGACCACGTTGATGGGGGCGCAGAAGGCCACGGAGGTGGAGGGCAGGAGGAGCGCGGGGCGCCCGGCGGCGAAGCGGGGCGCCTCCCCGGCCAGGGCGGCCTCCAGCTGGTTGGGGTTGCGGTACTCGAGCCCCTGCAGCAGCGGCCGGACGTCGGCGGCGCGGTAGATGGAGCTGGAGAGCTCGAGCGGGTAGGCGAAGTCGTGGGTCGCCTCGGTCCAGTCGCAGGCCAGCCAGCCCTCCCCGACCTCGAGCACCGGCGGCACCGGCTGGGGCGCGTTCATGGAGTAGCAGGAGGTGGTGTTGCGGCCGAGGCGCAGCGACAGCCCGATGGCCTTGGGGACCCGCTCCAGGGCCGCCATGGCCTCGCCGGCCGACCAGGGGCGCACGAAGAGCGCGTCGTCCACCACGAAGGCGATCCAGGCGGCCCCGGCGGTGGCGCGCAGCACCGTCTCCTTGAAGCCGTCCTCCGGGATCAGCGCGGCCCACGGCAGCTCCCGACCCACCTGGACGTATCGGGCGGCGGTGGCGTCATCGGACGCGTACACGATCACCTGGACCCGCAGGCGCTCCGGATCCCGGCAGGTGCTGCGCAGGGAGGAGAGCATGGCGTGCAGCTGGAGGGGCCGGTCCTTGCTGAAGGCCAGGACGGTCAGGTGCGGCGCGGGCGCGGCGTTCTGGTTCATCTCGGTCCCCTGGGCCAGGATCGACGGGGGCCTGGCACGCCGCTCCGGAGTAGCAAGGACTCGGCCATGGCGCCGGCATGGCGCAAGGCGTCGCCACGACGGTGGATTTTGACCGCGTCAGGAGGCTGGCGCGGGGCTCGCCAGGGCGGTGACGCTCACCTGGCCGGCCGGCGCGCCAGGGCCCAGGTCTGGCACGCGTCGCGCTCCGTGCTCGCCGGCAACAGGCCGTCGGGACCGAGCAGGTCCCGGTAGTCCGGCCAGGTGTGGGTCGAGAACAGGTGCTCGACGTACTGCCGCGAGCCGGACCAGCCCAGCTCCACGACCTCGAAGCCGGCCGACATGAGCAGCAGGCAGAGGCCCGTCGGCGTGAAGCCGTAGAAGTGGTAGGGCACGAGGTGGGGGATGTTGATGGTCGGGACGCTGGTGAAGAACCAGCCGCCCGGTCGCAGGTGGTCGAGCACGCGGGCCAGGGCCACGCCGGGCTGGTAGAGGTGCTCCAGCGTCTGGCTGATCACGGCCAGATCGAAGCCCTTGGCCGGCAGGTCCAACCGGTGCAGGTCGTGCCGGCCGGCGTCGTACGGGGCGGCGACCACCTCGCGGTACCGGAGGTGCTCCAGCTCCGGGTCGTCGGGGGCGGTCACCAGCAGGCGCTCGCCGTGCTCCAGCCCGTGGCGCGCCGCCCACTCGCGGAAGTCGAGCACCGTGTAGATCCGGTTGACGTCGCGCCCCTCCCAGCGGAAGCGGCCGGTGTTGAGCTGCATGGGGAGGTGGCGGTGCCGCTCCCCGTACCCGGGCGGCTTGCGCACGTGCCGGGCGTAGGCGTCGGCGATCTGCTGGTCGTCGAAGAGCAGGAACTCCATGGGGCCTCCCGCGAGCGGCTAAGCACGGGGCGTGCCGCGCCGGTCGCCTGACGCGGACCCGCACCGCGCCGGAGGTTGGCCGGGACCTTGCAGCGGAGCCCGGGGTGCGACGGCCTGCTGACGCCGGCCGCCACCACACCAGCCCGCCGCGCGCGGGCCGAGACGAGAGAGAGCGCGCCTCCATGAACCAGACTCCGCGGGTGGCCGGCTACGGCATCGTGCGCAACGCCGAGATCCTCTCCTACCCGTTCTACGACGCGTTCTACCAGTGCTTCTCCAGCGTCGACGAGTTCCACGTCTTCTACGACACCGGCAGCGACGACCGGACCGCCGCCCTCGCCACCCGCTTCGCCGAGGTGATGTCCCGCTACTTCCCGGTGGAGGCCCACCCGTTCCGCGTCGACTGGAAGGACCAGACCGCCATCTCGGCGGCCCAGAACGCCGGGGCGGCCTTCCTGCTGGCGCGCGGCCACGAGCTGGTGCTGCTCAACCAGGCCGACGAGTTCCTGCCGGAGGGGATGCGCGAGACGCTCCGCGCCCACGTGGCGGCCGGGCGGCAGGTGGGCTTCGAGGTGATCCACACCTGGGGGGACCGGCACGTCATCACCCGGGCCAACTACACGCGGCTCTACCGCGCCGCCACCCGCTTCACCGGGGACGGGGCCAACGTCTGCGGCACCGAGGTCACCGACTTCGTGATGCACGGGGAGGCCATCCACCACCTCGGCGCGCTCTTCCACCCGGAGACCAAGTACGCGGCCCACTCGAAGCTCTACGGCAGCGAGGACCAGGCCTTCATCGCCGCCAACGCCGGTGACCTCGACAAGGTGAAGGCCGGCTTCCGGCGGCTCATCGGGGCCGAGTTCGAGCCGCTCGACTTCCCCCTCCGGTCGCGCGAGGCGGCCGTCGTCGGGTACGCCCGGCAGCATCGCAGCTACCCGTTCGAGCTGGCCCTCGAGGCCATCGAGGCCGACCTGCAGGCGCGCCGGACCGCCGAGCTCCGCGGCCGCACCGCCGCGCCGGTGGTGACGGGTGGGCGGGAGCTGTCGCCGCCCAGCGTGATCATCCCGTGCTTCAACTGCCTCGCCACCCTGCCCGACACGCTGGACTCGGTCTACCGGCAGGGGCTGGGGCCCGCCGCGGAGATCGTCTGCGTCGACGACGCCTCCACCGATGGCACGGGCGCGTTCCTGGAGGCCGCGGCCCGCCAGCTCCCCGGCCTGCGACTGGTCCGGCACGAGCAGAACCGGGGTGGGGCCGCGGCGCGAAACACCGCCGTCCGGGCGGCGCGGGGCGGCCTGCTGTTCTGCCTCGACTCCGACAACCTCCTCCACCCCGGCAGCCTGCTGCCGCTCAAGGCGCACCTGGAGGGGACCGGGGCGGAGGCCGCCGCCTTCGCCGAGCTCCGCTACTTCGAGGGCTCGCCCCCCGCCTACACCTCCTCATGGCACCTGGCGGCGTCCTCGGGCCGGTACGGGCTGGCCGAGGTGCTGGCCGGGCCGCGCTCGCCGCCCGCCTCGGGGAACTACCTCTACAGCCGCCGCAGCTGGGAGCGCGCCGGCGGGTACCCCGAGGGCCGGGGCGCGCTGGACGCCTGGGGCTTCGGCCTGCGGCAGGTGGCCACCGGGACCACCATCGAGGTGCTGCCGGGCAGCTTCTACTGGCACCGGGTCTCCGACGGCAGCTACTGGATGCGGGAGCACCAGGCCGGCCGGACCGTCCGCGACACCGCCGCCCTGCTCCGGGAGGTGGCGCCGCACCTCGACGCGCCCAGCCGGGCGCTGGTGCTCGGGCCCGAGGCCGACCTCCGGGCCCTCGACTGGCTTGAGCGCGGCGTGCTCAGGGTCGCCGAGGCGCCCCTGGCCCGGCCGGCCTCGCCGGGGGTGGCCAGCGGCGCCGGCGCGCCGCCGCGCCCGCCGCCCACGAGCCCGGCCGACCTGATCCGCCCCGGCGACCTGGTCTTCGACGTGGGGGCCCACGGCGGCAAGAAGGCGCGCGAGTACCTGTCGCAGGGCGCCCGGGTGGTGAGCTTCGAGCCGCAGCCCCACCGCTTCGCCGAGCTGTCGGCCGGGCTGCGCGGGACGCCGGGCTTCGAGGCGGTGGGCGCGGCGCTGACGGATCGCGAGGGCACCATCGACCTCTGGATCTGCGACGGCTACGACGAGATCTCCACCACCTCCGACACCTTCCGCGGCCGGTCGCGCCACGCCAAGGACTCGACCTGGAACCGCCGGGTGGCCGTGCCCTGCACCACCCTCGACCGTGCCATCGAGCGCCACGGCGTGCCGGACTTCTGCAAGATCGACGTGGAGGGTGCGGAGGCCCAGGTGCTGGCCGGCCTGAGCCGGCCCGTCGCGCTCGTCTCGGTCGAGTTCCACCTGGAGCTGGTGGACGAGCTGGAGGCCTGCCTCCGCCGCCTCGAGCAGATCGGCTACCGGCGCTTCAACGTCGCGCTCTACGTGGAGCCGCGCTTCGCCGCGTCGCGCTGGCTCGGCGCGGCGGAGCTGCTGGCGGCCCTCCGGGCCTCTCCGCCGGGGGAGCTGCCCTGGGGCGACGTCTACGCGCTCTGGGACGGGCCCGTCCCGGTCGCCGCGCCGGCCCCGGCCCGCGCCGACCGCGTGGAGGTCACGCTGCGACAGGCGCCCCGCGAGGTCGCGACGCCCGCCGCCGCGCCCCCGGCCGCCCCGCCCGCGGCCGTCGCGCCGGCCGATCCGGTCCGGGAGGCCGAGCGCTCCCTGGCCGCCCTGGAGCGGGCGCCGGAGGACGAGCCCGCCTTCCAGGCCCTCGTCGCGGCGCTCGCCGCGCTGCCGGGCCAGCGGGCCGGCGGCTTCTGGCGCGCCCTCTTCGGCCGGCTCGGCCAGCTCCCCTCGCGCCTGCGGCCCGGCGGGCCGGTGGACGTCACGCTGCAGGCCGGGGCGCGGGTGCTGTGCGGGCTGCTGGAGCACGGGCCGGCCTTCGAGCGGGCCTGGCAGGCGCTGGGCGACGAGGCCTCCCGCCGGCTCATGCTGGACCTCATCGCGCTGCGCGTCCTCGGGGACGCCCGGGCCGGCGTGGAGTTCGACCAGCAGGCCTACCTGGAGGGCGAGGCCTGGCTGGCGCGCGCCTGCCGCGTGCCCGCCGAGCTCCCCCCGGAGCTGCGCCGCGTCCCCCTGGCGGTGGCCAGCTGGTCCCTGGCCCTCCTGGACCTCACCCCGGCCGGCCTGCCCGCCCGGGTCTACACGGTGCCCCACTACGCGGCGGCGGCGCTGCAGCTCCGCCAGTACCAGCTGCGGCGGGGCGGCCTCCAGGTGGGCGTGCAGCCCGGTGACGTGGTCATCGACGGCGGCGCCTGCTTCGGCGAGACGGCGCTCCACTTCGCCCATGAGGCCGGCGCCGCCGGCCGGGTGGTGGCCTTCGAGTTCCTCCCCTCCAACCTGCAGGTGCTCCGCGCCAACCTGGCGCTCAACCCGGCGCTGGCGCCGCGCGTCCAGGTGGTGGAGGCCGGGCTGCACCACGCCTCCGGGACCTCATGGGGCATCGAGTACGACGGGCCCGCGGCCCGCCTCGGGCCGCCACGACCGGGCGGCCCCGTGGTGCCGGCGCGCGCGCTCGACGACGTGGTCGAGGCGCTCGGGCTCCCCCGCGTCGACTTCATCAAGCTCGACGTCGAGGGCGCGGAGCCGGAGGTCCTCCGCGGGGCCGAGCGGACGCTGCGCCGCTTCCGGCCCAGGCTGGCCATCGCGGCCTACCACGAGCCGCACCACGTGGCGACGCTGGCCGACCAGGTGGACCGCCTGGGGCTGGGCTACCGGCTGCACCTGGACCACTTCACCGACACCTGGGGGGAGACCGTGCTCTTCGCGCGCCCCGGGGCCGCGCAGGGCTGAGCCGACATGGTCCCGCCGCCGGCGGTCAGCGTCGTCATCCCCTGCTACCGGCAGGCGGAGTACCTCCGCCTGGCCATCGACAGCGTGGCGCTCCAGCGGTTCTCCGACTGGGAGCTGGTGGTGGTGGACGACGGGAGCCCGGACGACACGGCCGAGGTGGCCGAGGCGCAGTTCTCCCGGCTCCCCGGCCGCCGCCTCCGGCTGATCCGGCAGGAGAACGCCGGCCTGGCCGCGGCGCGCAACGCCGGCATCGCCGCGACCCGGGGGCGCTACGTGCTGCCGCTCGACTCCGACGACGCGCTGGACCCCGAGTACCTCTCCCGCACGGTGGCGCTGCTGGAGGCGCGCCCGGAGGTCGCCATCGCCGTGACCGACGCGGCGCTCTTCGGCGTGGAGCAGGGGGTGTGGCGCACCGAGCCCGAGCTGCCGCTCCACCGGCTCCTCACGCAGAACCGCTTCACCTACTGCGCCCTCTACCGCCGCGAGGTGTGGGAGGCGGTGGGCGGGTACGAGCCGAACCTGACCGCCGGGTACGAGGACTGGGACTTCTGGATCGGGGCGCTGGAGCGCGGGTTCAAGGCCGCCCACGTCCCGGAGCCGCTCTTCCTCTACCGCACCAAGGGCGAGAGCATGCTCACCAAGGCGCGGGAATGGGACCGCTCGCTCCGCGCCCGGATCCTCCTCAACCACCCGGGGCTCTTCGACGAGGCGTCCCGGGAGGAGGCGGCCCGCTCCCTGGCCCAGCGCCCGCTGCCCGCGCCCAAGGCGGGGAGCGATCGGCACCGGCCGGCCGCGGCGCCGGCGGCCCGCCCGGCGGCACCGACGCCGGGCGCGGTGGCCGCGGCGCCCGTGCGGCAGCGGCCGCGCCGCGCCGCGCCGGATCGGCTGCGCATCCTCCACACCGTCGAGTTCTACTGGCCGCACGTCGGGGGATCGGAGGTGGTCGTCCAGCAGGTCTCGGAGCGGCTGGCGCGCCGTGGGCACGACGTCACGGTGGCCACCTCCCATGACCGCGAGCGGCCGCCGGGGCCCGTGAACGGCGTGCGGGTGGAGGCCTTCCGGCTGAGCGGCTCGCTGGTCAACGGCCTGGAGGGGCCCGACGCGGCCCGCTACACCAGCTTCGTCGACGGCTTCGACGGCGACGTGATGCTCAACTACGGGGTCGCCAACTGGGCCACCGACACGGCGTTCGCGCGGGTGCTGCGGCCCCGGGGCGCGCTGGCCAGCGTGCTCGCCCCGGTCAACTACGGCGACCTCCAGGACGACCTGGTCACCTGCACCCATGGCTTCGGCGCCTACTACGAGAAGGTGCTCCCCCTGGTGCTGCCGCGCTACGACGCGCTGCTCCACCACGTCCCGGGCGGCCGGGACGAGCGCCTGGCCCGGCGCCTGGGGCTGTCGCACGACGTGGTGGTCCAGAACGGCGTCCCCGCCGAGGAGTTCGACGCGCCGCCCGCCCTGGACTTCCGGGCGGCCCACGGCATCACCACCCGCTTCGTCGTCCTGTGCGTCGCCAACTTCTTCCCCTCCAAGGGGCACCGCCACGTCATCGAGGCGGTGCGGCGCCTGGGGCGCCCGGACGTGACGCTGGTGCTGATCGGCCGCGAGGGCGCGGCGCTGGCCGCGAGCCGGGCGGCCGCAGCGGCCCTGCCGCAGGCCCGCATCCTCACCACCGCCACGCGCCAGGAGACCGTGGCCGCCTTCCACGCCGCCGACGCCTTCCTCTTCGGGTCGGAGCTGGAGTGCGCCCCGCTGGTGCTGCTGGAGGCCATGGCCTCCCGGACGCCGTTCGTCTCGACCGACGTGGGGAACGCCAGGCTGCTGCCCGGCGGGGTGATCGCCCCGGTCGACTCGCTGGCCCAGGCCCTGGGGGCCGTGCTGGACGACGCGGCGCGCCGTGAGGTGCTGGCGGAGGCGGGGCACCGCGCCTGGCGGGAGGCCTACACCTGGGAGGGCGTGGTGGACCGGTACGAGCGGCTGTACCTCGCCCTGGCCAGGGGGGAGACGGCCACCGAGTTCCGGGACGCGGCGGCCGGTGTATCCTCGCCCCGGTGAACCCCGTCCTCATCGTCAACCCCGCCAGCGCCGCCGGCCGCACCGGGCGCCACTTCGACGCCATCGCCCGCGCCGTGCGGGCGGCGGTGGGGGACTTCGAGGCCCGCTTCACCCGGTCGGTGGGCGACGGCGCCACGCTGGCGCGCGAGGCGGCCGGGGCCGGCCACCCGCTGGTGGTGGCGGTGGGCGGCGACGGCACGGCCTCGGAGGTCATCGACGGGCTGGTGGTGGGCGGCTTCCGCCACCACTTCGGCTTCATCCCCCGGGGCACCGGCGGCGACCTGCGCCGGACACTGGGGATCCCGGCCGACGTGCCGGGGGCCGCCGCGCTGCTGGCCGGCTCGGCCGCGCGCACCCTCGACCTCGGCCGGGTGGAGTTCACCGCCCCCGACGGCCGGCCGGCGGTGCGCCACTTCGCCAACGTCGCCTCCTGCGGCGTCTCCGGCGTGGTGGCCGGGGCGGTCAACCGGGGCGGCAAGTGGCTCGGCGGCAAGCTCAGCTTCAAGCTGGCGGCGGCCCGATCGCTGGCCGGCTGGCGGGACCAGCGGGTGCGCTGGCGCGCCGACGGCGGGCCCTGGGTGGAGCAGCCGGTGACGGCGCTGGCGGTCTGCAACGGCCGCCACTTCGGCGGCGGCATGATGGTGGCCCCGGCGGCGCGCCTCGATGACGGCCTCCTCGACCTGACGGTCTGGACCGGCTTCGGCCTCCTCGACTTCGTCACCAAGGAGGCGATGATCTACGACGGTCGCCACGTCCGGCTCCCCAACACCCGCACCGCCACGGCGCGGGTGGTGGAGGTGGAGCCGGTGGGGACCGCCCCGGTGCTGCTGGAGGTGGACGGGGAGCAGCCGGGCCGCCTGCCGGCGCGCTTCAGCGTGCTCCCGGGGGCGCTGGCGCTCCGCGGCGTGGGCCGCGAGGCGGCGTAGCGCCCCTCACGGCAGCGCCTGGCCGCCCGCGTCGCGGAGGGCCTTGGCGCGCGCCGCCAGGTGGCCGCCGTCGGTCATGGGGGTGGTCTGGCACGCCTCGCCAGCGCCGAAGGCCATCCCGGCGGCGCCGCCGGCCGCCACCCGGTCCGGGTGATCGAAGAAGTAGTCGAGCTTGTTGTCCTTCCAGGCGCCCGTCCAGACGGTCTGACCGTTCACGTTCGCGCTGGTGCAGGTGTTCGACAGGGACGGGTTCCCCACCGGCAGCTGCCACCAGAAGGCCTTCTTGCCGGCCCGGTCCGAGAGCGCCTTCGACCAGGTGAAGGCCTGCGTGAAGGTCGGCAGCGCGGCGTCGCCGGTGTCGAGCCAGGAGTTCCGCGGCGGCTGCTGCGTGGCGTACCAACCGGCGTCGCGGTCCGAGAGATCGGCCACCACCAGGTCCTCGCAGCCGCCGGTGCAGGCGGCCAGGAAGTCGGCGGTCTTGCGCGCCTCGGCGGCCACGTCGAGGGAGGCCTGGGTGTTGGAGACGCAGTCGAAGCCGCTGGCCCAGGCCGAGGCGTGGAGCGAGACCAGCGCGTTGGGGGCGTAGGTGCGGGCCATGGAGATCATGCAGCGACCCAGGCCCGCGATGCTCTCCTCGGCGGCGGCGCAGTCGGTGGGGTTGGAGATCGCCACCTTGGCGGGGAGGCCGTGGGCGGTGGTGCCGGCGGCCTTGGCGGCGTGCTGGGCGTAGCCCCAGAAGTCGGGCTCGACGTGGACGATGGCGGAGGCGGTCCCGAGCTTCTTCAGGAAGAAGCGGAAGTCGTCGAGGTAGGCCTTCATGAAGGCCTGGTTGCGGGCGACGACGGTGACCTCCTGCGTGCCCTCCGAGATGGACAGGGGCCAGGCCCAGGCGGACTGGAGCAGCAGGTAGTAGGTGATCATGGGGCGCAGGCCGGCGCCAGAGGTCTCCGCCGCGAAGTTGCCGACGTACTGGCCGGGCGGCTCCTGGTCCCACTGCCAGGTGCCCCACCACGTCGTTCCGCAGCCGGCCGCCTTGGGCCGGCCGTCGGCCAGGCAGGCGGGGTCCGGCGCCAGCACGCCGGCCAGGTACATGTAGCGCACGTCGAAGCCGCCTCCCGCGGCGGTGCCCACGTCGCCGGCGTAGCCCACCACCAGCCGGTTCGGGAGGGCGGGCGCCGTCCCGGCGCACCGGAGCGTGGCGGCGGGGCCGGTGGGCCCCGTCGGACCGGTCGGCCCCTCCGCGGTCGTGCCGCCGCCGCAGGCGGCCATGGAGAGCGGGAGCGCCAGCGCGAGGGCCGGCGCGAGGGCGCGGAGTGGGCGACGCATCCCGGCAGCCTACCGGGACTCCCGGTGCGAGCGCGAGCCGCCGCCGGGTGAGGCGGCGATCCGGTGTGCCCCGATCACCTACACCGCTACTTCGCGGTGAGGGCGTCCTCCAGGATGCCGAGCGCCTCCTCGAAGACCGCGTCCTGGATGGTGAGCGGGTAGAGGAAGCGGATCACGTTGGCGTGCACGCCGCAGGTGAGGAGCACCAACCCCTTGGCCAGCGCCCGCGCCTGCACCGCCTTGGCGAAGTCGGGGTCCGGCCCGGCGCCGCCCGGCTTCATGAACTCCACCGCCAGCATCGAGCCGGGGCCGCGGATCTCGGCGATCTGCGGCACCTTTCCGCGCAGCGCGCCGAGCCGGCCGCGCAGCCGCTCGCCGAGCTGGTTGGCCCGATCCACCAGCTTCTCCTCCTCGATGACGTCGAGCACGGCGTGGGCCGCGGCGATGGCCACCGGGTTGCCGGCGTAGGTGCCGCCCAGGCCGCCCGGCGCGGGGGCGTCCATGATGGCCGCCCGGCCCACCACGCCGGAGAGCGGCAGGCCGGCGCCCAGCGACTTGGCCACCGTCATGAGATCCGGCAGCACGTCGTGGTGGTGCATGGCGAACATCCGGCCGGTGCGGGCGAAACCGGTCTGGATCTCGTCGGCGATGAGCAGGATGCCGTGCTGGTCGCACTCGGCGCGCAGGGCCTTCATGAGCTCGGGCGGCGCCGGGTAGAAGCCGCCCTCGCCCTGGATCGGCTCCACGATGATGGCCGCCACCCGCTGCGGATCCACGTCGGCCTTGAAGAGCCGGTGGAGCGCCTCGATGGCGTCGGCGGTGGAGACGCCGTGGAGCGCCATGGGGAAGGGGACGTGGAAGACGTCGCCGGGGAAGGGGCCGAAGCCCACCTTGTAGGGGACCACCTTCCCGGTCAGCGCCATGGTCAGCATGGTGCGGCCGTGGAAGGCGCCGGTGAAGGCGATGACGCCGGGCCGGCCGGTGGCGGCCCGGGCGATCTTGACGGCGTTCTCCACCGCCTCGGCGCCGGTGGAGAAGAAGCTGGCCTTCTTGGCGTGGCTCCCCGGCGTGAGGGCGATGAGCCGCTCGGCCAGCCGCACGTAGGACTCGTAGGCCGCCACCTGGTAGGCGGTGTGGGTGAAGGCGTCGAGCTGCGCCTTGAGCGCCGCCACCACCCGCGGGTGTCGGTGGCCGGTGTTGAGCACCGCGATGCCGCCGGCGAAGTCCACGTAGCGGCGCCCCTCCACGTCCCAGAGCTCCGAGTTCTCGGCGCGCTGGACGAAGAAGGGGACGGCGATCCCCACGCCGCGGGGCGTGGCGGCCTCGCGCCGCGCCCGCAGGCTGGCGTTGTCGCTCATGTGTCTCTCTCCCGGGCCGGGTCGCGCCCTAGAACTTCACCATGACGTGGCGGACCGCCGTGTAGTCCTCGAGGGCGTACATCGAGAGGTCCTTGCCGTAGCCGGACTGCTTGACGCCGCCGTGGGGCATCTCGCTGACCAGCATGAAGTGCGTGTTGATCCAGGTGGCGCCGTACTGGAGGCGCGAGGCCACCTGCATGGCCTTGGCGGTGTCGCGGGTCCAGACCGACGAGGCCAGGCCGTAGTCGGAGTCGTTGGCCCAGGCGACGGCCTGCTCGGCGTCGTCGAAGCGGGTCACCGAGACCACCGGCCCGAAGACCTCCTTCTTGACGATCTCGTCCTCCTGGCGCGCCCCGGCCACCACCGTCGGCTCGTAGAAGAAGCCGCCGCCGGCGCCCGGCTTGCCGCCGGTGGTGATCTCGACGTGCTTCAGCGCGCGGGCCCGGTCCACGAAGCCCTTCACCCGGTCGCGGTGGGCCGCGGTGATGAGCGGCCCCATCTCCACGCCCTCCTGGTCCTGGGTGCCCACCTTGAGGCTGGCGGCGGCGCCGGAGAGGTCGGCCACCAGCTTGTCGTAGATCTTCGCCCCGGCGTAGACGCGGCAGGCGGCGGTGCAGTCCTGGCCGGCGTTGTAGAAGCTGAAGGCGCGCAGGCCGCCCACCACCGCCTCCAGGTCGGCGTCGTCGAAGACGATGACCGGGGCCTTGCCGCCCAGCTCGAGGTGGGTGCGGATGAGGCTCTGCGAGGCCGCCTCCAGGATCTTCCGGCCGCTGCCGATGGAGCCGGTCAGGGAGACCATGCGGACCTGGGGTTGCGTCACCAGCCCGGCGCCCACGGTGGGGCCGCGCCCGGCCACCACGTTGACCACGCCGGCCGGGAAGAGGCCGGCCATGATCTCGCCGAGGGCCAGGGTGGTGAGCGGCGTCTGCTCGGAGGGCTTGATGACCACCGTGTTGCCCGCCGCCAGCGCCGGCCCGAGCTTCCAGGCCGCCATCATGAGCGGGTAGTTCCAGGGGGCGATGGAGGCCACCACGCCCAGCGGGTCGCGCCGGATCATGCTGGTGAAGCCCGGGACGTACTCGCCGGAGACCGCGCCGGTCATGCAGCGGGCCGCGCCGGCGAAGTAGCGGAAGACGTCGGCGATGGCCGGGATCTCGTCGTTGAGCGCGGCCAGGTAGGGCTTGCCGGTGTTGCGCGACTCGAGCCGCGCCAGCTCGGGCCCCCTCGCCTCGACGGCGTCGGCCAGCTTGAGGAGCAGGGCGGCGCGGTCGCGCGGCACGGTGCGCGACCAGGCGCCGAAGGCGGCCTCGGCGGCCCGGGCGGCGGCGGCCACCTGGGCCGGCGAGGCCTCGTTGACGGTGCAGAGGGCGGCGCCGGTGGCGGGATCCAGGATGGTCTCGGCCGGGCCCTCGCCGGCGACCAGCTCGCCGCCGATCAGCAGCGTGGTGTTCATGTGGCCTCTCCTTGCGGGGCGGGCGGCCTGGCGCCCGGGGTCGGGGTGGGGGCGAACATGGCCTGGGTGTAGGCGTGCAGCGCCTGCCCGTAGTCCGGCTCCAGCGGCCGCCGGTAGACCATGGTGGTGGCGATCTCGGCCGCCAGGATGGCCGAGCGGTACTTGGGCGGCAGGCGCGAGATGCGGCCGCGGAAGGCCGCCGAGTCGCGCACCAGCCGGGGGAGGTGGGCCAGCAGGGCGCTCTTCCAGGGCGCCTTCAGGTGGGTGTCCGGGTGGGACTGGAACCAGGCGAAGAGGCGCGCCTTGTGCCCGTTGATCTCGCCGGAGAGCGCCTCGGAGATCTCGGTGTAGAGGCGCCGGCCCGCCGCCTCGCGGTGGCGCCGGAAGATCAGCTCCGCCTCGTCGGTGGCCCGCTTCTCCAGGATGGCCAGCACGTCCTTCACGTAGGCGGCCTTGTTGGCCAGGAACTCCTTCTCCGAGAAGAGCAGGTTGCCGATGATCTCGTAGGAGCTGGAGATGACGCCGCACTTGTTGGCCGAGGCGTCGCGCAGCACCACCGCGCCGGCGGCCTGCAGGTGGCGCCGGGCCTCGGGGGTGATGAAGGAGTTGGCCCCCTCCACGATGGTGGGGCTGGAGGGCTTGCCGTCCTCGCCGAGGAAGGCCTTCCAGTTGGACGCGTCGATGGTCTCGGGGCGCCCGCCGGCCGGGATGAAGAGGTCGGCCTTCACCCGGAAGAGCAGCGTGTCGTACTCCTGGTGGAAGTCGTCGATGGTGGTCCAGGTCTCCCGCGGCCCCTGGGCGGTCATGTCCACGCGCCGGTGGAGCTGGCGCAGGCCCTCGGCCCGCTTCTGGTTGCGGAAGAGGAGGAAGCCGCCGGGGTGGAGCGCGGCCGGGTCGAAGGCCTCGACGTCGGCCTGGAGCACCACCGCCGCCAGGGCCGCCCGGTCCAGGCCGGCCGGGTCGAAGACCGCGCCGGTGCCGTCCACGATCAGGGTGATGGCGGCGCCCGGGCTGTGCTCCAGCAGGAGGCGCATGGCGTTGCCGGCCACGTCGCCGTTGGGGCCGCCGGTGAACTTCACGGTGAAGCGATCCGCCCCCATGTCGATGCCCCGCTCGCGCAGCGCGGTGCGGGCGAAGGCGATGACGCCGGTGGAGGTGACGCCGAACTCCTTGTGGTTGATGCCCACCTGCTTGGAGGACATGACGCCGCGGCCGAGGATGTAGCCGCGCCGCTCGGAGAGGGCGGCGATCTCCTCGATCATCGAGTCGTGCATGTTCTCGTCGGGGCCGAGCTCGATGGGCTCGTCCTCGCGGTAGTAGTCGACGACGCGCGGGTCCTTGGCCACGCCGCCGGCCGTCACGTAGATGTCGAGGAAGGCGTTCATGAAGGCGCGCTGCACCTTGTGGAGCAGGCGCGACTCGAGGTCGCGGGGCCAGCCCGGCGGGGTGAGCATCACCGTCACCAGCTTGGAGCCGCCCTCGTAGATGTCCTTGTTCTTGAGGTGCTGGGTGTGGGCCAGCACGTAGTTCTCCCGGAAGACCCGGTTGGCCACCGTGACGTAGTCGTCGCGGCCGCGGGTGATGACGGTGCGCCACCCGCCGCGGGCGATGTCGGCGAAGCCCACGTGGTAGCCCAGGCCGTAGCGGCCGCAGAGGAAGGTGACGCGGAAGGGGCGCTCCGGCGGCAGGTCGCCGGTGAAGGTGGCGCCGATGTCCTCCAGGTAGGCCGGGTCGAGGCGGAAGGCGAGCGCCTGCTTCTCGTCCACGTAGAAGTTGGTCTTGAGGGTGCGCTTGACGAAGATGAGCGCCACCTGGAAGAGCGAGCGGCGGAAGTCGTCGAGGTTCTTGTGGCCGGTGTTGTGGGCCGCCACCTCGTGCTCCACCGCCTTGAGCTCGGCGGCGAAGGCCGCGTCGCGGTCGGCCCGCTCCGGGTCGAAGCGCAGCTTGAAGAGCTGCACCAGCCGCTGGCACATGTCCGGGTGGAAGTGGAAGGCCCGGACCACGTCCTCGTAGGTGTAGCGATCGGCCTGGTTGTGGGCGCAGGTGGTGTGGCAGAAGCCGATGAAGGCGTTGACCAGGCCGGCCTCCTCCACCGTCATGACGCGGGGGAGGACGAAGTCGCGGTAGGTGGGCGCCTCGTGGGGGAGCAGCTCGGTGGCGAAGACCTGCCGCTTCATGGTGGCGAAGAGCGGCGAGCCGGGGGTGAGGGGCTTCCCCTGGCGGTGGGCCACCCGGAAGATGGCCAGCAGGTAGCGGCGGCCCCCGGCCCAGGCGGTCAGGGCCAGCGAGCGGCGCATGCCCAGGTCGAGGGCGTTGAGCGCCTCGCTGATCTGGAGCAGGTAGCCGCGCGAGGGCGGGTGGGCCACCGCGAAGAGCACGGTGGCGGCCGGGGCGGCGCCGCCCTCGTCGGCGTCCACCAGGTCCATGAAGTAGCCGCCGTTGGCGCGGCAGCGGTGCAGCGTCCAGCAGAGCCGCGCCAGGTCGAAGGCCGGCGCCGCCTTGACGTAGCGCGGGTGGGCCGCCCAGAGGGAGGCCAGCGCCTCGTCCACCTCGGCCTGGGTGAGCTCCGGGTGGCGCGCCTCGGCGGCGGCGCGCACCCGCTTCTTCACGTCGGGCGGCAGCGGCGGCGGGGCGGCCGGGGCCGGCGCGCCGGGCGCCGGGGCGAACTCGTAGCGGTGGAGCTCCAGGCGGCGGTCGGTGCCCGGCACCGGCGCCTCGGAGTGGTAGATCTCCGAGCAGGAGATGTCGCGGTGCTCCAGGTCGCGGAGCGTGCCGAGCACCGAGCCGGGCACGTCGAGGCGGGCCAGGGCCAGCTCGTCCTCGCGATCGCTGAGGACCACCTCGCGGTCGGCCCTGAGGCGCGGCAGGCCGGCGGCCAGGGCGGCCAGCACGCCGCCCTCGTCGCGCAGCGTGCTGGTGAAGACGTCGGGCACCGACTCGTGGAGCCAGCGGTAGCTCTCCCGCGCCCCGTCTGCGAGGGCGTCGATGGCCTTGAGGACGGTCTTGTCGAGCTTGGGATCCGGCGTGCGGTCCATGGGTCTCCTGGCGCTAGCTGATGCCCCCGATGCACACGTACTTGATGGTGAGGAAGTCCTCGATGCCGTACTTGGACCCCTCGCGCCCCACCCCCGACTCCTTGACGCCTCCGAAGGGGGCCACCTCGGTGGAGATGAGGCCGGTGTTGAGGCCGACCATGCCATACTCGAGGGCCTCCGAGACGCGGAAGGCGCGGGCGAGATCCTTGGTGTAGAAATAGCTTGCCAGGCCGAACTCCGTGTCGTTGGCCAGCTCGACGGCCTCCTTCTCGGTCTTGAAGCGGAAGATGGGCGCCACCGGCCCGAAGGTCTCCTCGCGGGCCAGCGCCATCTCGCGGCTGGCGCCGGTGAGCACGGTGGGCTGGAAGAAGTTCCCGCCCAGCGGGTGGCGCGCGCCGCCGGCCGCCACCCTGGCGCCCTTGGCCACCGCGTCGGCGATGTGCTCCTCCACCTTGGCCACGGCCTTCTGGTCGATGAGCGGCCCCTGCTGCACCTCGGCCTGCAGGCCGTTGCCCACCTTGAGCTTGTTGACCGCCTCGGCGAGCTTGCGGGCGAAGAGGTCGTGGATGCCGTCCTGCACCAGGAAGCGGTTGGTGCAGACGCAGGTCTGGCCGGTGTTGCGGTACTTGGAGGCGATGGCCCCCTGCACCGCCGCGTCCACGTCGGCGTCGTCGAAGACGATGAAGGGGGCGTTGCCGCCCAGCTCCAGCGAGACCTTCTTCACCGTGGTGGCGCTCTGCGCCATCAGCAGCTTGCCGATCTCGGTGGAGCCGGTGAAGGTGACCTTGCGCACCACCGGGTTGGAGGTGAGCTCGCCGCCCACCGCCCGGGCGTCGCCGGTGACCACGTTGAAGACGCCGTGGGGCAGGCCGGCCCGCTCGCCCAGCTCCGCCAGCGCCAGCGCCGAGTAGGGGGTCTGGCTGGCCGGCTTGAGCACCACGGTGCAGCCGGCCGCCAGCGCCGGGCCGGCCTTGCGGGTGATCATGGCCGCCGGGAAGTTCCAGGGCGTGATGGCCGCCACCACGCCGATGGGCTCCTTGAGCACCAGGATGCGCTTGTCCGCGGTGTAGCCGGGGATGGTGTCGCCGTAGACGCGCTTGGCCTCCTCGCTGAACCACTCGATGAAGGCGGCGGCGTAGGCGATCTCGCCGCGCGACTCGGTGAGCGGCTTCCCCTGCTCGGCCGTCATGAGGGTGGCCAGGTCCTCCTGGTTGGCCATCATCAGCTCGAACCACTTGCGGAGGATGGCGGCCCGCTCCTTGGCGGTGCGCGCCCGCCAGGCCGGCATGGCGTCCTCGGCCGCCTCGATGGCGCGGCGGGTCTCGGCGGCGCCGGCGTTGGGCACGGTGCCGATCACCTCGCCGCTGGCGGGGTTGGTCACCTGGATGGTCTTGCCGCTGTCGGCGTCGATCCAGGCGCCCCGGATGTAGCAGCGCTGGCGCAGCAGGAACTCGTCCTTCAAGGGAACGGTGGCGGACATGGCGCCGGATGTGAGCGAGAAGCGTGCCAGGCCACTGCTGGCCCGGGCCCTGGCCCGCCAACTGCGCGCCCGCCAACGGGTTTCGCGCGGCGCGCGGGCCGGTGCGGCGCGCCGCGGCGGCGCCGGAGGGATGCGAGCGCGCCGGCGGCGGCGCGGGCTCATGCAGTGCCGCATGGCGGGCGGCCGGCCACCGCCTGCGGTGCGCCCCGGCCGAGCAGGATGGCGCCCGGGGACGCTCGCGCCGGACCGGTCGGCGGCCCATTCCCTCGCGCCCGCAGTGCACACACCGGCGCCTCCGATCCATGCGGGCGCGCATGCAAGCCGCAGCGGCGCATGGAGCGACCCGCCTCGCCGGGCGCCACCTCGGCGACCTGGAGGCGCAAGCGGCCGTGGGCCATGCCGATTCCATCCCGTGCACCCTGGCGGGGGTCGCGCCCCAGGTGGCACGCGGCGTGCTCATGTCGGCGGCCCGGAGTCTCCCATCCAGCCGTTCCAGCCACCGCGCGCCGACCGAAGAGGAGGGTGCACCAGCATGATCGCGGCGCACCGCCCCTGCCGCGCGGCCACGGCCGCCCTGGCCCTGCTCGCCGCGTGCAGCCGCCCGGCGCCCGCCGAGCCCGCGCCGCCGGCGGCCGCCGCCCAGGCCTGCGCCCTCGGCATCTTCATCTGGCCCGAGTACCTCGACCCGTCGCTGGTGAAGGAGTTCGAGCGGCGCACCGGCTGCCGCGTCTACGTCGACCTCTACCAGGACAACGAGGCGCTGCTGTCGCGCCTCGAGGCCGGCGGCGACGCGAAGTACGACCTGGTGGTGCCGGGCAACTACCTGGTGCCGGCCCTGGTCAAGCGCGGGCTCCTCGCCGAGCTGCGCCACGACCGGCTGCCCAACCTGCGCCACCTCGACCCGGCCTTCGCCGACCCCGCCTACGATCGCGGGCTTCGCCACTCGGTGCCCTACCAGTGGGGCACGGTGGGGCTGGCGGTGCGCCGCCGGCCCGGGCTCCAGCTGGACGAGAGCTGGGGCTGGGTCCTCGATCCGGCCCGGCAGCCGGGCGGGTTCCTGCTCCTCGACTCCTACCGCGAGATGCTCGGCTCGGCGCTGCGCTACCGGGGGCACAGCGTCAACTCCACCGACCCCCGCGAGCTCGACGAGGCGGTGGCGCTGCTGACGGCGGCCCGGCGGCGCGCCCTGGGCACGGCGGGCGGCGTGGAGGCGCGGGAGCGGGTGCTGGCCCGCGCCGCCAGCGCCGCCGTGACCTACAACGGCGACACCGTGCGCGGCGCGCGGGCCGACCCCGAGGTGGCCTTCTTCCAGCCGCGGGAGGGTGGGGTGATCTGGGTGGACAGCCTGGCCATCACCGCCCGCGCCCCCCACCGCGAGGCGGCCGAGCGGTTCATCGACTTCATCCTGGAGCCGAGGGTCGGGGCGCAGCTCTCCGACTTCAACGTCACGGCCACGCCCAACCGCGCCGCGCGGGCGCTGGTCAATCCGCAGGACGCCCGCAACCCGGCCATCTACCCGCCGCCCGAGGTGATGGCGCGGCTGGAGTTCGTCGCCGACCTGGGCGAGGCCAACAAGCTCTACGAGGACGCCTGGGCCCGCGTGAAGGCCCGGTGACCCGGGCCAGGGCCCGGGGAGAGGAGAGGACGCGATCATGGTGAGCATCGACCGCCGCAGGCTGGCCACCGCCCTGGACCGGGAGCTCGACCGCTTCCGCGAGGAGCACCCCCGCTCGCAGGCCCTCTTCGAGCAGGCCAAGGCCCACCTGCACGACGGCGTGCCCATGAGCTGGATGATCCGCTGGGCCGGCGCCTTCCCGCTCTTCGTCGAGCGCGCCAAGGGGGCGCGCTTCACCGACGTGGACGGGCGGGAGTACGTCGACTTCTGCCTGGGCGACACCGGCGCCATGACCGGCCACGCCCCCGACGCGGCGCTCCGCGCCATCAAGGCCCAGCTCGACCGCGGCATCACCTTCATGCTGCCCACCGAGGACGCCCTCCAGGTCTCCGGCGAGCTGGCGCGCCGCTTCGGGCTGCCCTCCTGGCAGGTGGCCATGACCGCCACCGACGCCAACCGGCACGTCATCCGCATCGCCCGCCACGTCACCGGGCGCCCGAAGATCCTGGTCTTCAACTGGTGCTACCACGGCACCGTCGACGAGACCTTCGCCACCCTCGGGCCGGACGGGCGGGTCGGGCCGCGGGTCGGCAACGTGGGGCCGCCGGTGGACCCGGCCGTCACCACCCGGGTGGTGGAGTTCAACGACGTGGCGGCGCTGGAGCGCGAGCTGGCCCACGGGGACGTGGCCTGCGTGCTGGCCGAGCCGGCCATGACCAACATCGGCATCGTCCTCCCGGAGCCGGGCTTCCACCGGGCGCTGCGCGAGCTGACCCGGAAGCACGGCGCGCTGCTGGTCATCGACGAGACCCACACCATCTCCGCCGGGCCGGGCGGCTGCACCCGCGCCTGGGGGCTGGAGCCGGACTTCATCACCATGGGCAAGCCCATCGCCTCGGGCATCCCGGCGGCGGTCTACGGCTTCACCGCCGAGGTGGCGGCGCGCTGGAAGGCCCGCACCTCGCTGGACCTCGCCGACACCGGCGGCATCGGCGGCACGCTGGCCGGCAACGCCCTGGCCCTGGCGGCCATGAAGGCCACCCTCGGCGAGGTGCTCACCGACGCCGCCTTCGCCCGCATGATCCCCATCGCCGAGCGCTTCGCCGCCGGCGTGGAGGGGGTCATCGCCGAGAAGGGGCTCCCCTGGATCGTCAAGCGGCTCGGGGCCCGGGCCGAGTACTGGTTCCGCGCCCAGCCGCCGCGCAACGGCGGGGAGGCGGCCGCCGCCATCGACGCCGACCTCGACCGCTACATGCACCTCGCCGCGCTCAACCGCGGCATCCTCATGACCCCCTTCCACAACATGGCGCTGGTGAGCCCGGCCACCACCGAGGCCGACGTCGACTTGCATACTTCGGTGTTTCGCGAGAGCGTGGAGGCGGTGCTGCCGTGACCATCCACGTGTTCGCCCAGCCGCCGCCGGCCCGCTGACCCGGCACCCTTCCGCGCCCCGGCCACCCGGCCGGGGCCGCGCCGCACCGCCGTAACCGGCGCGCGGCGCGCCCCGCACCACGCCTCCCCACCCCACATCCCGCATCGAGGTACCGCCATGGGCCAGGACCTGAAGGCCGCGCTGTCGCAGTCCACGCAGGTGATGGATCTGATCTCCAAGAAGACCCTCTCCCCCGACGAGCGCAAGAAGGTCGTCGCCGAGTCGGTGCAGTTCTGGAACGACCACGTCAACGCCGGCTTCCTGCAGTACCGGAAGTCGGTCTCCACCGACTACACCGCGGTGGAGTGGGAGGACGAGGGCGCCGTCTTCCGTGACGTGAACGGCAAGGAGTTCATCGACATGCTCGGTGGCTTCGGCATCTACGTCACCGGCCACCGCCACCCCAAGGTCCTCAAGGCGGTGATGGACCAGCTGCAGAAGCAGGCCATCCACTCCCAGGAGCTCATCGACCCGCTGCGCACCTACCTGGCGCGGATGGTGGCCCTCATCACCCCGGGCGACCTGTCCTTCTCCTTCTTCTCCAACTCGGGCACCGAGTCGGTGGAGGGCTGCCTCAAGATGGCCATGCTCACCACCGGCCGGCGCAAGCTGGTGGGCACCATCGGCGCCTTCCACGGCAAGAGCCTCGGCTCGCTGGGCGGCACCTCCAAGGCCTTCTTCCGCGAGCCCTTCCTGCCGCTCCTCAACTGGATGCACGTGCCCTTCGGCGACGTCGAGGCGCTGCGCATGGTGGTGGCCAGCGGCGACTTCACCGGCGACCGGGTGGCCGCCGTGATCATCGAGCCCATCCAGGGCGAGGGCGGCATCGTGGTGGCGCCCCCCGGCTACCTCAAGGCGGCCCGCGAGATCTGCGACCAGTACGGCTGCATGCTGATCTTCGACGAGGTCCAGTCCGGCATGGCCCGCTCCGGCAAGATGTTCTGCTGCGAGCACGACGGCGTGACGCCGGACCTGATGGCCCTCGGCAAGGGCTTCGGCGGCGGCGTCATGCCCATCGGCGCGGTGGTGGGCACCCCGAAGACCTGGCAGAAGTACATCGAGAACCCCTTCCTCCACACCACCACCTTCGGCGGCAACCCGCTGGCCTGCGCCGCCGCCATCGCCACCATCCACGTGCTGCTGGAGGAGAACCTGGCGCAGGCGGCCGCCGAGAAGGGCGAGTACCTCCTGAAGCACATGAACGCCCTGGCCGCGAAGTACCCCAAGGTCATGAAGCTGGCCCGCGGCCGCGGCCTCATGCTGGGCATGGAGTTCACCGACAACGACCTCGGCTACAAGGTCGCCACCGAGCTCTTCTCCCGGCAGATCCTGATCTCGGGCACCTACATCAACGCCCGCGTGCTCCGCGTGGAGCCGGCCCTCACCATCGGCTACCCGCAGCTCGACACCTTCCTCGGCGCGCTGGAGGAGAGCCTCAAGGCGGTCTCGGCCAAGGTGTAACCGCCGGCCCGCTCGCTCGTCACCCGCCCGCGCCGCCCGGACGCCCTGCGCGCCCGGCCGGCGCGGTCGCTTTCGCCCCGCCAGGAAGCGGAATGGAGAGCCCGCCTGCGGTAGCGTGCCCCTCCACCCGGAGCCAACCACCGGGACGAAAGGGGAACACGCTTGCTCCGCACCAGGAACCTCGCCGCCGCCGCCCTGCTCCTCGCGCCGCTCCTCGCCGCCGCCCAGGAGGCCAGGGTCCCGAAGATCACCGTCAGCGGCATGGTGGACAGCTACTACACGCTCAACCTCACCCACGCCCAGGACTACGCCGTCCCGACCAACGGCCCCTCGGCCGAGCCGGGCTTCAACCTCAACTTCGCCAAGGTCACCACCATCGCCGAGCTGGCGCCGGTGACGCTGCGCCTCGACCTCGGCTACGGCCGCTTCGCCCTCTCCACCACCGACGTGCTGGTGCAGCAGGCCTTCGTCTCCATGAAGCTCGGGCAGGTCACGGTGGACGCCGGCCGCTTCGTCACCCCCTGCGGCTTCGAGGTCTTCGAGGCCAAGGACAACTGGCTCTACTCCCACGGCCTGCTCTTCAACTTCGCCATGCCCACCGCCCACGAGGGCGTGCGGGCCACCATCGCGCCCAGCGAGGAGTGGACGCTCTCCGGCTACCTGGCCAACGGCGGCGACCTCTGGAACAACGACGTCGGCGGCACCCGCTCACCCTACAAGACCTTCATCGCCAACGCCGTCTGGGCCCGCGGCGCCAGCACCCTGAACGGCACGCTCTTCGTCACCAAGAACCCGGCCACCGCCCAGGACGGCTACCTGGTCGACGTCTCCTTCACGCGGGGGCTGGGCCAGGCCGACGTCAACCTGAGCGCCGACCTCGGGAACTTCTCCTCCAACGCCGGCCTCCCCGGCTACGGCTGGTTCGGCCTGGGCGTCTCCGGCCGGATCAAGCTCAGCGACCAGCTGAAGGTGGCCGGGCGCCTCGAGTTCCTCGACGACTCGGACGGCGGCCGGGTCGGCACCAGCACCGGCGTCGGCAACTTCGCCCCGCTCTTCCCGGGCGGCGCCAACTACCTGAGCCTCACCGCCGGCGGCAGCTACGCCGTGGGCCAGAACGCCGAGCTCAAGGCCGAGCTGCGCCTCGACAAGGCCTCCGAGGACGTCTACCGGAGCGGCAAGGACACCGCCGCCACGGTGCACCTGGCGGCCATCGCCTGGTTCTAGCGGGCGGGCCCTGACGTGCGACGGCCCCGGCCATCGCTGGCCGGGGCCGTTCCTTTCCGGCGTGCCGGCGTGCCGCTCAGCTGCAGCGCCAGTAGGCCGTGGCCACCAGCGTGCGCTTCTCCTTCGGCTCGGCCTTGCGCTTCAGCTCGGCCACGGCGCGGTCGCGCTCGGTGTAGCGCTGCGCCTCGGTGGCGCGCAGCTCGTCGAGCTTGCGGCGGTACTCGCGCTCGGCGCGCTCCAGGAAGCCGCGGCGGTCGCGCAGCGAGAGGTCGCCCTTGTCGTGGAGCGCCCCGCGGGCCCGGACCCAGGCGGCGCGGGCCTCCTCCACGCCCTTGCGCCCGGCCACCAGCGCGTCCTCCACCATGCGGTCCCAGCGCTCGCGCGACTCGTCGAAGGCCAGGCCGGCCCGCTCCTGGATCTCGGCGGTGAGGCGGGCCTGGATGGCCGCCAGCGCCTCCTCCTGCGCCGAGCCGATGGAGACGGTGGCGCCGCGGGGGCCGCTGCGCGACTCCTCGGCGGGGAGGGCGGCGAACTCGTCGGCCTCCTCGGCGGGGAGGGCGTGGAACCGCTCGCCGTCGAACCAGAGGACCAGGTGGACCACCCGCTCCTCGGAGATCAGCGAGTCGATGGCGAACTTGTAGACGAACCACCAGCCCTCGCGGCCGGCCAGCTTGCCGAGGCGGGCGGGGAGGGCGCGGGCCGGGACGTCCAGGAGCGAGACCGCCTCCTGCGGGCGGCTGCGGACCTTGGCGGCCGCCTCCTTGAGCAGCTTGGCGCGGGAGGGCTTGCCGCCGCGGGCGCGCCCGGGGGCGGCCGGTTCGGGGGGCAGCAGCGCCGCCGCCAGCGCGGCGCCGCCCGGGGCGTCCTCGAAGGCGGCGTCGAGGAGGGCGTCCTCCTCCGCCTCGCGCTTCGCCACCGCCTCCTTGGCGGCCTGCTCGGCCATGCGCAGCTTGCCGCGCACCTCGCCGTCGAAGCGCTCGAAGAGCAGGGCGCGGGCGGCGCTGTAGCGGGCGGTGATGCGGTCGTCCAGCTCGCCCCGCAGCTTCTGGAAGGCGGTGTCGATCTCGTCGGGCGCGCGGCACGACTGGTAGATGTCGAGGACCCGCTTCTCGAAGTCGATGCCGCTGCCCAGGGCCCCCAGGATCTCGTCGGAGGAGCCGAAGACGCCGTCGAAGAGCGCCAGCTTCTGCGAGAGGAGGTCGTAGAGCCGCGCGTCGGCGGCGTTGGTGCGGTTGAGGAAGTTGAGCACCAGCACGTCGCGCTGCTGGCCGTAGCGGTGGCAGCGGCCGATGCGCTGCTCGACGCGCTGGGGGTTCCAGGGGAGGTCGAAGTTGACCACCAGGTTGCAGAACTGGAGGTTGAGCCCCTCGGCGCCGGCCTCGGTCATGAGGAGCACCTGGGTCTTCTCGCGGAACTCCTGCACCAGCGCGGCGCGCTTCTCGGTGCCGGAGACGTCGCCGGAGAGGCAGGTGACCGAGTAGCCCTTCGACTCCAGCAGCTTGGTCAGGTACTCCTGCGTGCGCCGGAACTCGGTGAAGACGACGGCCTTGTCCGGCCAGCCGCAGGCCTTGGCCACCGTGAAGCAGCGGTCCAGGCCGCGCACCAGGGCGTCGCCCTTGGCGTTCTTCTTGATGTTGCGGGCCAGGCGGGCGCACTCGCGCAGCTCGTCC
>WBZM01000881.1_pt1 | contig 34994 bp, 35 predicted proteins | sample 5204271 | NCBI WGS metagenome assembly WBZM01 (sample SAMN12344346, study PRJNA552823) | activated sludge metagenome | biome: Activated sludge suspended growth; feature: Nitrification reactor; material: Wastewater; isolation source: activated sludge from nitrification reactor of wastewater... | reverse complement strand
TTGCCGCAAATTGTCCAGTTTCGTCCGCTTGTTTGTTGTTTTGTTCTGGTATCATAAGTCTCTGATATCGCCTCAACTGCATGTTTTGCCGGTTTTCCATGACATCCTCCTCGAATCCCCTCCTTGCGCTTCCGTCGCCTGATCGTCCGTGGAGACGCGGGCGTAGCCGATAAGCCGGCCCTGTGCTCGACGGGAAGCTCGATTTCGTGTGTCGGCGGCCATTTGGAGAGCCTGAGAGAGCAGGGAAGGGCGTTTTTTCAAATGCAGAAGATACGCCTAACCGAACGTTTGTAAACGTCTCTTGAGGTCTTTTTGGGCGTGGCTATCCGCCAAAAAGCCCGTGAAATCAGGCTTTTCACCGATGGAAAGGCTCGACCGGCGCTCTGCTGTTCAATCCCGGAAGCCACGGCACATCACACTGTACGCGCGCGTGGAAATCATATCGATGTGACGGAAGTGAATGTTATGTTAGTTTCCGTATCGCTGCTAAAGATATGTGTTATCAATGGTATATGAAATCGGGGAACTGCCCCTCAAGACCCTCCTTCCGGCCGCGGCCCGCGCGGAAGACCATCTCGCGCGTCTCGATGAGATCGTGCGCCGCAGCCCGGTCGGGGAGGGCTTCATCGAACGTGGACACTTTTTCGACGCGGCCGCCAGCATGTGGGTCTCTGGAGAACTCGTCCATATCGAAGATCTGGTTCTCCACGACGCCCGCATGGACATACGCGCGCCAACGCATGAACTGACAATCGCTCATGCCATTCTGCGATCACGCCGCCGGATCGCTGGCGCCGAGCCAGACTGGGCGCTCACCGAAGCAGGCATCGGATCGCTTGCCGGATCCGCAGTCATCAAGGTGGAGGAGGACCCCGTTCCGCGAGAGCCGGAAGTGGAGGGGTTTTTCGATTCTGAGGACGACGAGGACGATCCACTCGCGCGAGAATTCGCGCATATCGACGCGATCATCAATCGCTCGCAGCGCGTGCTGGATGGCATAGGGGAGGGCGCTATGAAAAGGCCTCCAGAACGACCGTCATTGGCTGTTGGCGATCTGATCATTCGTGATCCGGATTGGGACGAGCGCGAGCGGATGTCGCAATGGCGGGCTGTGCTGAAGGAGACGGAGGAGCTGCCTTCTACGTTGTCCGCGGCGATCCTGTTCGACGCATGGGAATCGATTGAGCCCCTGCAAAGACAGCACCCGCTCGGCGGGCAGCTTGTGGCTGCCTATCTGCGGGCACGCGGCAAGGTCTCGTCGCATCTGCCGGGGTTTCATGTCGGGCTGAAGGCTGTGCCGCGCGAGCGCCGGCGAGCGCATGGGAGAACGCCACGGCTGCTCGCGTTCCTCGATGCGATGTCGGCCGCGGCCGAGACCGGCATGAAGGAGATTGTCCGCCTGAGCCAGGCGCGTGAGCAGATGGAACGAAGAATGCGGGGTCGGCGCTCATCGAGCAGCTTACCCGCTGCGATCGATCTGATCCTCGCGCGGCCGATCGTCTCTGCCTCTATGGTTGCGAAGGCGGCAGAGGTCACGCCTCGCGGGGCATTGAATCTCATCGCTGAACTCGGGGTCCGGGAAGCGACCGGGAGAGGGAGATATCGAGCATGGGCTGTGTTTTGAACAGCGGTGGCGCTTTCACCAATCATGGCCGTTCAGCGTACGCTGAAATAACATGTCTTAGTGAAAGAGTTTGACAGATTTCATTGATTCTGCCAGTTTCAACGAATGTTGAAAGCGCCAGAACATGTGAATCAGCTTGAGAGCCAGGCGGCGGACGCTGTCGGGGCGCTGCTGCAGAGGGTGCCCTTTATCCGCGTCGACAATATCAAGCTTGCACCACCTGATTCCGGTGTCGATCTGGTCGTCAGGCTGAATTTCGATGGGCGCGAGCGGGTGCTGGTTTGCGAGGTCAAATCTGTCGGACAGCCACGGCATGTGCGCGCGGCTCTCCTTCAGCTTCGAAAGGCGGCGAATAGCTTCGATCCCCCGGCAACGCCGATCTTCGTCGCCCCCTATCTGTCTTCGGAAGCGCAGACGCTTTGCCGCGAGTTCGACGTCGGTTTCATCGATCTGGTAGGCAATGCGCGCGTCACTTTCGACAGCGTGTTCATCGAGCGGCAGGTCGATGACAAGCCGCCTGCCGTCCAACGCAGCCTGAAATCCATCTTCAAGCCGAAATCCGCACAGGTGCTTCGTGCCCTTTTGCGTGACCCTCGGCGAGCGTGGCGAGTCGCCGATCTGGCGAAGGAATCCATGGTGAGCCTTGGCCATGTCAGCAATGTCCGCAGCGAATTGGTTGATCGAGAATGGGCCGAGATCGCCGAAGACGGCCTCCGGCTGTCTCATCCCGACCGTCTTCTCGACGCCTGGCGCGAGGCCTACGAGCCGCCACAAGGCGAGCGAGTGGAGTTTTACACGACGCTCCATGGACAGCCGCTCGAATATGCCCTGCGCCAAGCCCAGCACCTGGGCAACGGATTCAGCGCCATCTTGGCATCGTTCTCGGCGGCACATTGGCTCTCTCCCTACGGGAGGGTGCAAACTCAGTATTTCTACGCGAGTGCGGACGGGCTTGTCGCCCTGAGCGCTGCGCTGAAGATGGTGCCTGCTCGTTCGGGAGCAAATGTCGTCGTGACAGTCCTGAAGGACCACGGCCTCTTCCTGGATGCGGTGGAACCCGCGCCCGGCGTTTTCTGTACGAGCCCAGTTCAAACTTATCTCGACCTTGCCGTTGCCGGGGAACGCGGCGCCGAGGCTGCCGACCACCTTCGACAGGAGCTTCTCGCATGGCGAAACTAGTGCCGCCCGACCCTCAATCCGCATCGGACTATGAGGACCGCACCACAAGGGCCGTGAAGGGCGTCCTGATCGAGATCGGTCAGATCCTCGGCAGTTTCAAGGGCAAGTTCGCCGTGATCGGCGGCGCCGTTCCTTGGCTGCTTCTCGATAATGAGGACATGCCGCATGTCGGCACCCTTGACGTCGACCTCGGTCTCGATGCGGAAGCTCTCGGGGATGGCGAGTATGTCACCTTGGTCGAGGCTCTGATGGGGCAGGGCTACAAGCAGCGCGAGGAACTTCGCCGCTTCCAGCTCGTGCGCGAAGTTCCTGTCGATGACGGAGGCGCACCCATCGACATCGTCGTTGATTTCCTCATGCCGCGCCATGCGGAAATCGTGAAGAACAATCCGCCGATCCTGAATGATTTTGCTGTCCAGCGTGCTGATGGCGCCGATCTCGCGCTTCGTTTCTATCAGCTCGTCGCCATCTCCGGCGAGATGCCGGAAGGCGGGACCAATCGCGTCGAAGTCGCCGTATGCTCAATTCCGGCCCTGCTGGCTATGAAGGGCCATGCCTTGAACGGTCGTCACAAGCAGAAGGACGCCTACGACATCTATTACTGCATCAGAAATTATCCTGACGGGATCGATGCTCTTGCGGAAGTCTGCAAACCTCTGCTCGATCAACAGAGCGGCGCGCAGGGTTACAAGTTCATCGCCGAGAAGTTCGACGCTCCGGAGGGATATGGTGCGACCAGCGTACGCAAATTCGTGGACGAAACGGCAATACTCGACGGACGGACACCGGAACAGTGGCAACAGGACGCCTTCGGTCAGGTTGATGCCTGGCTGCGCGCACTCGGTTTGCGGCATTAGCGTGAGGACACGATGAAGTCGGCAAAACGGCAATAACAGAGCTTCATGAGGGAGGGGACATGCGCATACAGAAGGTGAGGGTCCAAGGCTTCCGCCTGATCGAGGATGCCGAAATCATGCCAGAATCTGGATCGACCGGCATCGTTGGCCGCAACAACAGCGGAAAGACCTCGCTAACCGATGTGTTCGAGCGCTTCGCAGGAGATGGTGGTGCGAAGTTCCGGCTGGAGGATTTCTCTGCCGGTACACGCAGCAGGTTTCTCGAAGCAAAGGAACTCAGGGAAAAGGGTGAGGCGCCGGAAAAAGTGCTTGCGACTATGCCGCGGATCACCGATCACCCTGACCTTCGCCTATAGTAGCTCTGCCCCCGCCCTGGGCCCGCTCTCTCCGTTCATCATCGATCTCGATATGAACTCGCAGTCAAGATGCTTGCCGTGCCCCACCCACTCATCGGCCTTCTCCTGCAGGCAATCCTTGAATTCTCCGACGATCAGCGAGCGGTGAAAGGCCAGTATTTCATCGGGTCGAAAATTATAGTCGTTCAGATAGTTTCTGCCGGGGTCAAAATCGCGGGTAAGGTATGGCGCTCCACCCTGATCGTAGTCGCGCGGCAGATAGAGGCTGGAGATGCGGTTCCGGAAGGTTTCTATGACCTCGCGGCACAAGGCATAAGTCCCGGCGTACATGACGCACCAGGATTTCCCAGCTTTCTCCTCAAAGTGGCTGAACCGGTTCACAGCTATGATTGGAAGCCTGTAGCGCGGTTGGAAACGAATTATCTTCTCTGTCGTATCGAAGCTTCTTCGATCTCCGGTCATCAGCCGGCCATCGGCGATTGCCACGATAGCATCCTTGAGTATTACAACCGAACATACGGTCATCCCTGCTCCTGCGATCGAACAACATCGTAAATTGATACAGGAGCGGTGAGGCGCGAAACAACGGCAATTTCCGGCGTCCCCTTCGGGCGAGCTGTCGGCAGAGCTGAAGCCCTGAAAGGTCTTCACCCATGCGGGCTTCCATCTCTGACGCAAGATCGGGCTGCCGCCGGAGGGAAGCGAGCGGATGCTTGATATCCTAAAATCCTGGCTGGATCGGCGCCGCGCCATTCGCGGGCGTTGGCAGGCCCATGCGCGTCGCCTCGTGCGGGAGGATGAGCAGGGCGCCTATTACGAGGCGCAGCGCCTGGCAGCTCGGGCGCGCGCCGAGGGCAGGGGCAGCGAGTTCGCCCATTGGGCCAAGGTGGCGGCGGAGGTGGCGCGGATCTCGCCGCATGTGGAGATGGATCTCGCGACCGTGCAGGCGATCGTCGACGCGGAGCTGCGGCGGGCGGGGAGGTCTTAAGCGGCGTCTCGCCGGGCGGCGCGACAGGAACCATCAGGGGCAGTGCGGCAGCGGAGCCCTGGCGAGAGGGTTGTCCGGGAGGGGCATAGGGCCAACGGGAGCAGCCCAATCCCGCTCTTCTGCGATGTCTCCTGGTCCGGTCCCGGATCTTCCACGATCAACCCGCTGCGGGGTCGGCTAGCAAGCTGCCGCCGCTTTCGTCTTCGACTTCGCGGTGATCGCGACCGGGACCGGCCCCTCTGGGGAGCCATCGAGCGGGAATTGGCCCGCTCCAGATGGAGCCTCAACCCATGTCGAACGACCTCGATCTCGCCCAGAACGCCGCCTTCCAGCTCGCCCGCACCCTGATGGTCCCGGTCTCTCTCTTCGAGGTCGACGGCGAATATGGCGTCCTACCGGCCGACGAGCTCGACGGCGACGATGTCACCGTGCTTTTCGAGTACGATCCCTTCTCGGGCGCGCGGCCGGTTCATTGAACCGGCCTTGCCGCCGTGCCGGGTGCCGCTTGCGAGCTGGCGCCCGCAAGGGAAGCTGACGCCGCGGGCCGGGTCGCCCGCGACCATGCTGATGAATTCCGCAGTTGCCGGCCCGCGCCCTTGCGGGCTTGCTCTTCGCGCCCGGCGAGAGGGGCCCGCGAGATGCGGAGAGAAGAGAGACGAAGAAAGGCCGGACGCAAGCGTGTCCGGGGAGAGCGAGATGGAGACAAGCGAGGTCGAATATCTGAAGGAACGCGTATCCTGTGCGGCGGTGCTGGAGAAAGCCGGCTTCGCCATCGATCTGAAGGAAAGCACCCGCCGCGCGGTCAAGCACCGCCGCGGCGACGAGATCGTCATCGTGATCCATGACGGCAAGGGCTGGTTCGATCCGAAATCGGATGCGAAGGGCGACGTGTTCTCGCTGATCCGGCTTCTCGATGGCGGCAACTTTGCCGACGTGCTCGCGACCGCGGCCGAGCTGGTCGGTTTCGTCCCGGCGGAGCCGGTATGGACACGCGCGCCCCGCGAGCATGAGCCCGTGGCTTCGCTTTCCGAACGCTGGCGCGAGCGCCGCAAACCGTGGCCCGGTTCGGCGACCTGGCGCTATCTACGCGACGAGCGTTTCCTTCCAGATGCGATCATCCGTGTCGCCATCCTTCAGGACCGGCTGCGGGAAGGCCCGCTCGGCAGTATGTGGGCGGCCCATGTCGATAACGAGGGCAGCGTCACCGGCTGGGAAGAGCGCGGTCCCGACTGGCGCGGCTTCTCGACCGGCGGGTCGAAGGTGCTGTTCCGGTTGGGCGCGCCCGATGCCCTGCGCATCTGCCTCACCGAGGCGGCCATCGACGCGATAAGCCTCGCTGCCCTCGAAGGCCTGCGGGAAGGCAGCCTCTATCTCAGTACGGGCGGCGGCTGGTCGCCGGCGACGGAAGCGGCGGTGCGATCGCTCGCCTCGCGCTCCGGTGCGCAGCTCCTCGCCGCGACGGATGCCAATGCTCAGGGCGAGACTTTCGCGGGGCGGCTTCGCGATATCGCCGAGGAGGCCAGCTGCGAATGGTTTCGCCTCACCCCTCCGGCCGAGGACTGGAATGACGCGCTGCGCAAAGGGGACCGAGAAAATTGAGAATGGAGAGGGGAGGCGGGGCCTGCCGCATGCCCGCCGGCCGCGTCAAGGGTGAAGCTTCGCCCGGCTTCGCCGGCCCTTGACCCGTCCGGACGGAGAGGCGGCGGCGGGGAGGGGTCTGAAGGGCTGAAGAGAAGATGGCGACCCGGTGGGTGAGCCGCGCTCCGGCCCGGACGAGGCCTGAAGGAGCCCGTCATGAACCTCTCCGCGCATCCCATCCGCAAGATCTATCAGGGCGTCGCCGATCGCCGGCAGACGTTCCGCCTGTTCGATCGCCATGCCCAGCGCCCCAACCGTTTCGAGGGTGACGACAGCGCTCTCTTTCGCGGCGAGTGGTTCGAGCTCGGCAAGGTCGAGCACGATTACATGTTTGAGATCCTGCCGCCGCTTTGGATGCGCGGCGAGATGTTCGCGATGCGCGAATTCCTGACAGGCTCGATCACCTCGATCTTCTTCGAGCTGTCGATCGACGGCCGCATCCGTCACTTCCATGGCTATTGTGATCTTGCCGACAGGGGCTCCCCCGAGCGCATGAAGGCCGCGATCATCGAGCGGGAATCCAGGCCGGTACGGGCCATGACGCGCGAGGAACGGCTCGAGCACATATGGAGCGCAACCGAGGACGCCTATCGCGGCTATGCCGATAAGCGTTTCGCCGTAGCGCAACGCGGCGAGCGCATCGTGATGATGTGCGCGTCCTGGCAGAAGCGGGCCTTCAGGCTGCTCGGCGAGCTCGACGATGCGGAGATCTCGGCGAAGCTGCCGGTGCATCTGCGCTACCTCCCCGACGCCATCGCGGCATGAGTGGAGGCGGGAATGTTCACCTTCTCCGTGACGCACGTCCACGCGGTCATCACGCGTGGACGGATCGATGCCTTCCTCAATGGCGGCTTCCGCAATCCCTACTACGGGACGCGCCCGGGCGAGGGCGAGCAACCCGGCGCCTGGCTGGTAGGAGACGAGGGTGTCTATCTGATGGCCAACGGCAAGCTTGCCGACGGCCAGAAGACCTTCGTGATCTACGCCGAGGAGTGCGACCCGAAGACCAACCCCGATCACTGGCACTATAAGCGCCAGCATTTCGGAGCGGATGACGGGATCGAGTTCCTCGATGCCGTGATGCTCGTCCGGCTGATCAGGGCCGCTCCGGCGGCCACGCACATCACCATCGCGACGACCGACCACAGCCTGTCGATCACGCCGTTCCGCCGCTGACCCTCGCGGTCATCCCTCCCACCACATCGCGTCCTTCCGCTTGCCTGGCTCGCCCAGCGGGCCGATGGCGCGCGCCTTCAGCATAGGAGAATCCCGCAATGGCGCATGACGACCCCTTCACCATCGACCTGTTCGGCAATACCGCGCTCTCGTCCGGGCTCGGGCTTGGCGTGACCGCCTTCGCCGGGGATTTCGAGGCCGATTCCGGCGATGACGACGATCCCGATCCGACCACGCCTGCGCCGGCCCAGGCGCCGGCGTCCCGCGCGGCGCGGCCCGTCGCCGGCGCGAAGCCGCCGCGTGAGGCAGGCTGCAATTTTCATCTCGACGGCGACCGTGACCTCGCCCGAGGCTGGAAGGAGCGTGCCCGCGACAATATTGCGGCGATCCGGCTTGCCGCCGAGACCGAGGCAGAGCAACGACCTGCAACCCGCGAGGAGCAGGAGAACCTGATCCGCTTTACCGGCTTCGGCGCATCGGAACTGGCCAATGGCGTGTTCCGCAAGCCTGCCGCCATCGGGTTCAGCAAGGGCTGGGAAGAGATCGGCGGCGAATTGCAGGATGCCGTCGACGAGGCCGCTTACGCCTCGCTGGCACGGTGCACGCAGTACGCCCATTTCACGCCGGAGTTCATCATCCGGGCGATCTGGTCCGCGGTGCAGCGCCTCGGCTGGCGCGGCGGCCGGGTGCTGGAGCCCGGCATCGGCACGGGACTGTTCCCGGCGCTGATGCCGGGATGCTTGCGCGACGTCGCTCACGTCACCGGGGTCGAGCTCGATCCGGTGACGGCACGCATCGCCCGCCTGCTGCAGCCGCAGGCGCGGATCATCACCGGGGACTTCGCCCGCACCGCCCTGCCGGCGAGCTTCGACCTCGCCATCGGCAATCCGCCGTTTTCCGACCGCACGGTGCGCTCGGACCGGGCCTATCGTCCGCTGGGCCTGCGCCTGCACGACTATTTCATCGCCCGATCCATCGACCTGCTGAAGCCGGGCGCGCTCGCCGCTTTCGTGACGTCGCACGGCACGATGGACAAGGCCGACAGTTCGGCGCGCGAGCATATCGCGAAGTCGGCCGACCTGATCGCAGCGATCCGCCTGCCCGAGGGCAGCTTCCGCACTGACGCCGGCACGGATGTGGTCGTCGACATCCTTTTCTTCCGAAAGCGGAAAGCGAGCGAGCCCGAAGGCGACCAGAGCTGGCTAGAACTTGACGAGGTCCGCCCTGCCGATGGCGAAAACGTCGCCATCCGCGTGAACCGCTGGTTCGCACGCCATCCGGCGTTCGTGCTGGGCGAGCACAGCACAACCTCGGGTCCGTTCGGCGAGACCTATACCTGCCTTCGGCGCTCGAGCGTGGAACTCGCCGCTGCGCTCGACGCCGCCATCTCCCTTCTTCCGGAGGCCCTCTACGATGGCGAGCCTACCGTCATCGACTTCGACATGGCGGATGAGGCGGGCGGCTCGGTCGTCGATCTCCCTTCGCGTCGCCATGTCCGCGAGGGCAGCTTCATCTTCGACGCTTCGCATGGCCTGATGCAGGTGATCGACGGTACGCCCGTCACCGTCGCGATCCGCAAGGGTCGAAGCGCCGAGGGCGTCCCGGAGAAGCATGTCCGGATCATCCGCAAGTTGATCCCGGTCCGCGACGCCGTTCGGGAGGTGTTGAAGGCGCAGGAACAGGACCTGCCATGGAAGGACGCGCAGGTTAAGCTGCGCATCGCCTGGTCGAGCTTCGTCCGCGACTTCGGGCCCATCAACCACACGACGGTCTCGATCAGCGAGGACGAGGAGAGCGGCGAGGTGCGCGAGACGCATCGCCGTCCCAATCTCCAGCCCTTTCTCGACGATCCCGATTGCTGGCTCGTTGCTTCCATCGAGGATTACGACCTCGAGACCGATACGGCGAAGCCGGGCCCGATCTTCACGGAGCGCGTGATTGCCCCGCCGTCGGCGCCGGTGATCGCTAGCGCTCCGGATGCGCTCGCCGTCGTCCTGAATGAGCGCGGCCATGTCGATCTCGACCATATCGCCGAGCTGTTGCACGCGGATACCTACGCCGTCATCGCCGAACTGGGCGATGCGATCTTCCGCGATCCCGAGACCGGCGCATGGCAGATGGCGGACGCTTATCTCTCCGGTCATGTTCGCGACAAGCTGAAGGTGGCGGAAGCCGCTGCCGCGCTCGATCCCGCCTTCGAACGCAATGTCCGCGCCCTGGTCGAGGTCCAGCCCGCCGATCTGCGCCCCTCCGACATCACGGCTCGTCTGGGCGCACCATGGATCCCGGCATCGGATGTGGTCGCCTTCGTGAAGGAGACGATGGGCGCGGATATGCGCATTCATCACATGCCGGAACTGGCCTCCTGGACGGTCGAGGCGCGCCAGCTCGGCTGGATGGCCGCCGGCACGTCGGAATGGGGCACCGAGCGCCGCCATGCCGGCGAGCTGCTGGCCGACGCCCTGAACAGCCGCGTGCCGCAGATCTTCGATACATTCGAGGAGGACGGCAGGGAGCGCCGCGTGCTCAACGTTGTCGACACGGAAGCTGCGAAGGAGAAGCTCCAGAAGATCAAGACCGCTTTCCAGGGCTGGGTCTGGTCCGACCCCGACCGGACCGACCGCCTGGCGCGGCTCTATAACGACCGCTTCAACAACATCGCCCCGCGACGCTTCAATGGCGATCACCTCCAGCTTCCAGGCGCCTCTGGCGCCTTTTCGCTGTACGGCCACCAGAAGCGCGGCATCTGGCGCATCGTCGCGGCCGGCTCGACCTATCTCGCCCATGCCGTCGGCGCCGGCAAGACCATGACGATGGCGGCGGCGGTCATGGAGCAGCGCCGGCTCGGCCTGATCGCCAAGGCGATGTTGGTCGTTCCCGGCCATTGCCTGGCGCAGGCGGCGCGCGAGTTCCTGGCGCTCTATCCGAATGCCCGCATCCTCGTCGCCGACGAGACCAATTTCGTGAAGGAGAAGCGCGCCCGATTCCTGTCGCGCGCGGCGACCGCGACCTGGAATGCGATCATCATCACGCATTCCGCCTTCCGGTTCATCGGCATCCCATCCGCCTTCGAGCAGCAGATGATCCAGGACGAGCTCGAGCTCTACGAGACCCTGCTGACCAAGGTGGAGAGCGACGATCGCGTCTCGCGCAAACGGCTCGAGCGGTTGAAGGAGGGTCTCCAGGAGCGGCTGGAAGCACTCTCCACCCGCAAGGACGATCTCCTGACCATCGCCGAGATCGGCATCGACCAGATCATCGTCGACGAGGCGCAAGAGTTCAGAAAGCTGTCTTTCGCCACCAACATGTCGACGTTGAAAGGCGTCGACCCGAACGGGTCGCAGCGGGCCTGGGACCTCTATGTCAAATCCCGCTTCGTCGAGACGATGAATCCCGGCCGGGCGCTCGTGCTGGCGTCGGGCACGCCGATCACCAACACGCTCGGCGAGATGTTTTCGGTGCAGCGGTTGATGGACCATGCCGCGCTGATGGAGCGTGGCCTGCACGAGTTCGACGCCTGGGCCTCGACCTTCGGCGACACCACGACAGAACTCGAACTCCAGCCATCGGGCAAATACAAGCCGGTGTCGCGCTTCGCCAGCTTCGTCAACGTGCCGGAGCTGATCGCGATGTTTCGCTCCTTCGCGGACGTCGTCATGCCGGAAGATCTGCGGCGCTATGTGAAGGTGCCGGCGATCGCGACGGGGCGCCGACAGATCGTCACGGCGAAGCCGACGGCGGCCTTCAAACGCTACCAGACGGTGCTCGACGCGCGGATCAAGGCGATCGAGGAGCGCGAGGGACCGGCGCAGCCCGGTGACGACATCCTGCTCTCGGTCATCACCGACGGCCGCCATGCGGCGATCGACCTGCGGCTGGTCGATGCGGATAACGACAACGAGTCGGACAACAAGCTGAACCAACTCGTCAGAAACGCCTTCCGCATCTGGAGCGCGACCGCAGGGAACACATTTGTCCGTGCCGATGGCAAGCCGTTCGAGTTGAATGGCGCCGCGCAGATGATCTTCTCCGACCTCGGAACGATCAGCGTCGAGAGGACACGCGGCTTCTCGGCCTATCGCTGGATCCGCGATGAGCTGATCCGCATGGGCGTACCTGCCACCGAAATCGCCTTCATGCAGGATTTCAAGAAGTCCGAGGCGAAGCAGCGCCTGTTCGGCGACGTCCGAGCCGGTAAGGTCCGATTCCTGATCGGCTCGTCCGAGACGATGGGCACCGGCGTCAATGCGCAGCTCCGCCTTAAGGCGTTGCATCATCTCGACGTGCCCTGGCTGCCCTCGCAGATCGAGCAGCGGGAAGGCCGGATCGTGCGGCAAGGCAACCAGCACGACGAGGTCGACATCTATGCCTACGCCACCGAGGGCAGCCTCGATGCCACGATGTGGCAGAACAACGAGCGCAAGGCCCGCTTCATCGCGGCCGCGCTCTCCGGCGACACCTCGATCCGCCGCCTGGAAGACCTCGGCGAGGGGCAGGCGAACCAGTTCGCCATGGCCAAAGCGATCGCGTCCGGTGACCAGCGCCTGATGCAGAAGGCGGGACTGGAGGCCGACATCGCCCGGCTGGAGCGCCTGCGCGCGGCGCATGATGACGATCAGTTCGCCATCCGCCGCCAGATCCGTGACGCCGAGCGTGACATCGAGCATTTCACCCGCCGCGCTGGCGAGATCGGACAGGATATCGTCCGCACCGTCCCAACCTTGGGCGCTGCCTTCGCCATGAGCATCGGCGGCAATTCTCTTTCCGAACGCAAAACTGCCGGTCGTGCATTGATGAAAGAGATCCTCACCCTTGTGCAGCTCCAGCAGGAGGGGGAGACAGTCATCGCGTCGATCGGCGGGTTCGAGCTCGAATATTCCGGGGAGCGGTTCGGCCAGGACGGCTATCGCTACGCCACCATGCTCATGCGCACCGGTGCCGATCACGAGATCGAGCTGCCGGTAACCGTCACTCCGCTCGGCGCGGTCTCCCGCCTCGAGCATGCAATCGGCGGGTTTGCGGAAGAGCAGGAGCGCTATCGCCAGCGTCTCGCCGATGCGGAGCGCAGGCTGGCGTCCTACCGCTCGCGCCAGGGCGGGGCGTTCGCCTTCGCCGACGAATTGGCGGGCAAGCGCCGGCAGCTTGCCGAGGTGGAAAAGGCGCTCGCGGCCGATGTCGAGGGTCTCCATGGGGATGGAGAGCGGCAGGCCGCATAAGAGTGGACGGAGGGATGGGGAGAAAGAGGAGGAGGAAAAGCCTCCTCGCTGATCGGCCATGCCGGTGACGCTGTCGCTCAACCGCGGTCTGCGCGATCCCGGCCCGTCGGCCTGCGCAGGGCTGACAGCCCCGCTGGTCCTGCCGGGCAGGGATGCTCGCCCGCAGTTGCACCGACCCGTCCGCTCCGCGGGCCGGAGGGGGTCTTCGGGAAGAAGACCGGACAGGAACGGGGAAGCCCCCGCGTCCGCAACCCTCTGGAAGGAGCATTCCCATGCACATCATGAAGGTCGACCCGCGCGCGCTGAAGGACAATCCCGACCGCACGCGCCAGACGAAGTCGACGCCGCAGGCCGACGCGCTGCTCCTCGCCACCATCAAGGCGGTCGGCATCGTGCAGCCACCGGTGATTGCGCCGGAGAGCGGCGGCGGCAATGGCTACATCATCGATTCCGGCCATCGTCGGGTGAAGCAGGCGATCAAGGCCGGGCTCGAGGAGATCGAGGTGCTGGTCGTGGACGCCGCCAACGACAATGGCGCCATGCGCTCCATGGTCGAGAACATCGCCCGCGAGCCGCTGAACCCGGTCGACCAGTGGCGCGCCATCGAGCGACTGGTCGCGCTCGGCTGGACCGAGGAGGCGATCGCGGTCGCGCTGTCGCTGCCCGTGCGGCAGATCCGCAAGCTCCGGCTTCTCGCCAATGTGTTTCCGGCGATGCTGGACCAGATGGCGAAGGGCGACATGCCGAACGAGCAGCAGCTGCGCACCATCGCGGCCGCCTCGCTCGACGAGCAGAGGGAGGTGTGGAAGGCGCACAAGCCGAAGAAGGGCGACCCGCAGGTGTCCTGGTGGAGCGTCGCCAACGCTCTGACCAGGAAGCGCATGTATGCGCGCGATGCTTCCTTCGGCGACGAGTTGGCGCAGGCCTATGGCATCGAATGGGTCGAGGACCTATTCGCCCCGGCCGACGAGGACTCGCGCTATACCACCCAGGTCGAGGCCTTTCTCGGCGCCCAGCAGGAGTGGATGACGCAGAACCTGCCGAAGAAGGGCATCATCACCGAGTCCAACAACTGGGGCCAGGTCGAGCTGCCGAAGAAGGCGGAGCGCGTCTACGGCAAGCCCGGCAAGGGCGATTGCACGGCGATGTATCTCGACCGCGACGGCAAAGTGCAGGCCGTGCACTACCGCATGCCGCAGGAGAAGAAGGCGAAGGGCAAGGATGCGGTCGGGTCCGATGATGTCGGCACGCTTACGAAGCCGCGTCCCGATGTGACCCGCAAGGGCATCGAGATGGTCGGCGACCTGCGCACCGACGCCATGCACGAGGCGCTGTCGCGCGCGCCGGTCGAGGACGACACGCTGATGGCGCTGCTCGTGCTCGCCTTCGCCGGACAGAATGTCCGGGTCGACTCCGGCGCGAGCGGCGACTTCCGCTGGGGCCGGCGCTTCGGGCGCCATGCGGCGGCGTTGTTCGACCAGGAGGGCAAGCTCGCCTTTGACAGCGCCACGCTCCGTATCGCGGTCCGCAGCGTGCTGATCGACGTGCTGTCATGCCGGGAGAACGCCACGAAGTCGGGCATCCTCGCTCTCGTCGCCGGCGATGTCATCGGCGCGGACGGCTTCCTCCCCAACATGGGCACCGACGACTTCCTGTCGTGCCTGTCGCGGCCGGCTTTGGAGGCTGCCTGCAAGGATACGCCGGTCCTGCCGCGCCAGCGCGTCAAGGACACCCGTGCCGCCCTGGTTGAGCATTTCAGGGAAGGCCGGTTCGTCCACGCCTCGGCGCTGTTCGCACCGGACGCTGCCGCGCTCGGCGCCTGGCTGACGGAGAACAGCGTCATCGAGGAGGAGGATGACGGTACGCCGGTCGATCAGGACGAGCTCGACGGCGACGATCCCGTCGAGCCGGCCCACGACTTCGACGCTGATGAGGAGAGCTTCGAGGAGGGCGATATCCCCGAGAGCTTCCGCGAGGCCGCCGAATAGGCCGCTCCTCCCTTCCTTTCGAATGCACTTCCCGCCGCCGGTCATCCCGGCGGCGGTTTCGTTTCCACGATCACGAACAGGAGACCACAATGTCCGCGACTCTCGCTTTCCATGCTCCGATCGGCTCGATCATCGCCTGGTCCGATGGAACCCCGCGCCCGCCGAAGAGGCACCGCAAGAAACTCTCGGCCTGGCAGACCAGCAACAGCCAGGGGCGCCTGATCAGCAAACGCGGCGGCCGCGCGATCGGGAATCTCTCCATGTCGCCGACCTTCACCCTGCATGAAGGTGACTACGGCGCCGGCGGCGTCATCGCCATTCGCGTGCATCGCACCTTCTCGCAGGAGTCCGGTTTGCGCTTCACCGTCGTGGAGCCGCCCGCCATCGGCTCGGTGCGGGTCTTCGACCGCGCCGGCGAGAGCGCTGAGCTCGTCCATCTCGCGCCGCACCGGGCGGCGGCGGAGGAATGGCTGTCACGGCATGGATATCCGCATGCCATGCTCGACGAAGTGACGGCCGACGAGATCGCCGCGGCGGTCATCGAGGGGAGGGCGGCGGCATGAACCCGCTTACCCTTCCGGTTGCACCTTCCGACGCAGCCTCCGATGCTCCGGACATCCCGCTCGGCCGCTCCGTCGAGCTTCATCGGCTGGCAGCGGAGGGCGTCATGACCTTTTCTGCCGACGCCCGCGCCCGCCTATTCCGCATGGAGGAGGCACGCCGGCAGATCCAGCGTCAGCTCGATCAGATCGACCGGCAGATCACGCGACGCATGACCGCGCTGATCCCGAAGCTTCAGCCGAGGCGCGCCGGCTACCGCTTTGGCAGGCCGCCCGATCCGAAGACCTTCCTCGAGCGTTATCGCGCGAACCTCGCCGCGCTGACCGCCGAGCGCCAGCCGGAGATCGATGCGCTCTCGCGAAAGCTCGCCCGGCAGGACCGGGCCATCGCCGCGTTCCGCGCGCGGCATGGTCTGGAACTGTCTCGCCCCGCCTGACGCGCGGCGCTTCCTGAAATCTTATCGAGGAGGGCACGATGCCCGTCTTTGTCGTCGAAACCACCTACCATCTGCCGGTTTATCGCCAGCGGCTCTACGACGCCGAGACGGTGGATGCGGCTTGCCATCTCGCGGTCGAGGACGAGGGCTGGGCGGATGAACGGTCGGATGTCGATACGTCCGGCGAGACCTACGTCACCGGCATTTGGCAGGATGCGGAGCGCGCCTATGAGGGCACGGCTCTGCCGATCCCGGCCGGGTTCCACGAAACCGTCCAGCGCAAGGCCGAACTGTTCGATACGCTCGTGGCGCTTCTGCGCGAACCGGCGCGGCCGATGGGGCTCTCCCGCCAGGAATTCGAGCGCTGGCTTCCCGAAGCTGTCGCGGCTCTCGAAAAGGCCGACGCAATACTGGAAGGCAGGTGAATATGGACTGTTCTTCTGTCATAGTCTCCGGATTGACAGGAGGCTCCACCATGGATGAGATCACGCGCGGAGGTTTCGAGCGGCTTCTTCGCATCGCCCGTGGCGATACTCATCAATCGCGGCGCGTGGCGAACTTCATCCTCGCCTGGTGGAACGCCGACAGCCTCGGCGGCTTCGATCTCGCCGATCTGTTCGCCGTCGATGCGGCGATCGCCGCGGACATGGCGCAGGTGTTCAACCATGTCGCGAGTCTCTCCGTCGCGGAATATCCGAACGAATATCGAGCCGAGATCGAGGCCGTGATCGCTCAGTGGCGGCCGGAGATCTGGGCGCGCTCCCTGTTGACGGCCTGATCGGGCCATTCGTCCGGTTGTGCCGGGCAGAGGCGTCCGACGCCACAACGATCTCTCTTTCCTGTCGCGCCTGTACCTTGCGGTCTCTCGCGTGACGGGGCTCTCATGCGGGGTGGGCGCCGTTATCGTGTCACGGAAACGCTTCCGTCAGGGCCATGACGCGACGGGAGGTTGGCGCCGGTATCCGCGATGGCCCAGCCGGCGGCAACGACAGCAGAAGAGCGGAGAGGCGGTCGCGTGCCGGCCATGCTCCTTTCCGGTTGCCTCGGTTCATCTGAAACGCGCTCACCGGCATCTCCTCGGGTTGGCTGCGGTCTGAACCGGCTGCCAGACGCTTCAAGGCCGCGTTCCGCGCCGCGTGGCGGCCGGCCTCCGCCAATCTCGGCAGACCGGGCCTGCGTCCTGCGCGAGGGCTGACGCCCTGCTGGTCCGCAAACCCGGTCCGCTCGCCTGGCAGAGGCCGGACCCTGAAGCGCCCGGCGGCCGCCGGTTCCTGTCGACCGCACCCGAGGGGACGCCGGCGAGCGCCGGTCAGGCCTCGGGATACAGAACCGGAAAGGATCACATCATGGCCAAGGCCTCCCAGACTTCCCGCTCATCCGCCCGCGTCGTCCAGCTCCGCAAGGGCACCACCGTCGAGATGGTCCGCCTCGCCTGCCCCGACGCCGCACAGATGACGCTCATCGCCGAAAGCTTTGGCTTGCCCGTCCTCGACAGCGACGGCATCCGAGACCAGCATGAGCGCCTGATCGTCGAGACCGCCGATGGGCTCAAGGAAGGGCTCGGCGACCGGGCGATGCAGATCCACCTGCAGCGCATCGTCGGAGCCTATGTCGGCTCGGCCCACGGAGCCGGCCAGTTCTACAGCAGGGCCGTAACTGAAGCCCGCGATGCGACAGCCAAGGCGGCGAACGACCTGCGCGACGAAGACCTCGACGGTCCGGTCGGCTTCGACAGCGGCGCCCAGCGCAAGCGTGAATTCGCCGCCGACATGGGCGTTCAGGCCCATGCGCTCAGGATGGCGGCCGAGGGCGCCGTCACCGCCTACGAGCACATCGTCGGGGAGCGCTGGAAGCCCTTCGAGCGCCCGGTGGACAACCCGGGCCAGAGCCTCGACCGCAAGGCGGCCGAGCTGCAGATGGCGGCTCTCGGCTGAGCCTCCAGGGCGGGACTTCGGTCCCGCCCATTTCCACACAGGCCGGCCCCTCGCGGGGTCGGCCTTTTGTCATGTCGCCATGAAGGATGAAGAGGAAAAGGGCCGGCGGCCGGCGCTCGCGGCCCCGTCCCGGTTTGCGGTCCTGCCGGGGCAGCCGTCCCGCGCAACGGCTTCGCCGTCCTTCACTCGCGTTCCGGTCCTGCGGATGCGCGATCCGGAAACGCCCCGGCCTGCGGACCTCCGTGACGGGTCGCGATCGGCGCGACCTCCCGAATGGAGGTTTGGACATGAGCAGGAAAGAAGAAAAGTTGCGCGTCGACATCTATGCGCGGATCACGGAGAAGATCGTCGCGGATCTGGAGAAGGGCGTGCGGCCCTGGATGCAGCCCTGGCGTTCGGGAAACGCCATCGGACGGGTAACGCGCCCGCTGCGCCACAACGGTTTGCCCTATTCGGGCATGAACGTGTTGCTGCTGTGGTCGGAAGCCATGGCGCGGGGCTATGTCTCGCCAGTCTGGATGACCTTCAAGCAGGCGATCGAGCTTGGCGGCGCGGTGCGCAAGGGCGAGACCGGTTCGATGGTCGTCTTCGCCAGCCGTTTCACCAAGGCGGAAGCCGATGGCCATGGCGGTGAGATAGAGCGCGAAATCCCCTTCTTGAAGGCCTACACCACCTTCAACGTCGCGCAGATCGATGGATTACCGGAGCGCTATTACGCGAAGGCGGAGCCCGTCCGCGACCCGATCGAACGGATCGAGCAGGCCGACCGGTTCTTCGCCAATACCGGCGCAGTCATCCGTCATGGCGGCGATCGCGCCTACTATTCCCCCAGTAGCGATCATATTCAGATGCCGCCCTTTCAGACCTTTCGTGATGCAGCGAGCTTCGTCGCTGTCCTCAGCCATGAGGTCACCCATTGGACAGCGGCATCCCATCGCGTGAACCGCGATCTCAGCCGCTATGCGAAGGATCGAAGCGAACGCGCCCGCGAAGAGCTGATCGCCGAGCTCGGAAGCTGCTTCCTCTGCGCCGATCTCGGCATCGTTCCGGAGCTGGAGCCGCGTCCGGACCACGCCAGCTATCTCGATTCCTGGCTCAAGGTCCTGGCCGACGACAAGCGCGCGATCTTCTCGGCGGCGGCGCATGCGCAGCGCGCCGTCGCCTTCCTGCATGGCCTTCAGCCGACGGCGTCCGAAGATCGGGAGGCCGCCTGACCCGCATGCCGGCGGGTCAGTTCCTTCGACAGATGTTCCGGGCGGAAGCCCATGCCGATCAGGCGTCCCATCAGCCGCGAAAGGATCGGCCAGCGGGCGATCATCCTGATGAAACCCGGTGGGCGTGGCGCAGCCTCGCCCTTGTCGTTGCGCTTGCGGCGCATCATCCGCTGCATGCCCTGTGTGGCGCGGGTCGGGAACATCCGGCGGGACTGCACTCTTGCCAGATCGGCAGCGCCGATTCGTCCCTCGAGCAGCGGTACGGTGAGAATATTCGCGACCGCGACGGCATCCTGAACGGCAAGGTTGACGCCGAACCCGCCGACCGGGGACATGGCGTGCGCCGCATCGCCGATGCACAGCACGCCAGGCGCCCACCATTGTTCGAGCCGGTCCATGCGGATCGACAACAGATGCACCTGATCCCAACCCTCGACCTCTTCGAAGCGGCTCGCGCGCAGCGGAGCCAGCGCCGCGAGCGCTGTCCGGAAGGCAGGCAGTCCACCTTCCTTCAAGTCTTCGAAGCCGTCTTTCCGGATGACATAGCCGCATTGCCAGAAATCGCCCCGGTCGATCAGCACGAGGCCCTGCTGCGGTCCGGCATGGCTCATGGCGAGGTCGGGATCGTTCGGCTGATGTGAGAGGCGCATCCACAGAACGTCAACGGATGAGCCGAAATCGATGATCTTCAGCCCGGCCTTCTCGCGAACCACAGAATGCCGACCGTCGGCCCCGATGACCAGCTTTGCTCTGATGTTCGAAGGCTCGGTTCCCTCGCCGTTGAGGGTGACGCCGACGACCTTGTCTCCCTCACGCAGCAGGCCGGTGGTGCGGCATCCCATAAGCAGGGTGAAGCTAGGGATTTCCTTGCCCTTGGCGGCGAGGAAATTCAGGAAGTCCCATTGCGGCATGAAGGCGATGTAGCGGCATCGCAGTGGCAGGCGGCTGAAATCGGCGATCGTCACCTGCTGGCCAGCCATCTCGGCATGGAGATCGGCCGCCTTCTGGTGAGGCAGCTTCAGGAATTCATCTAGCCAGCCGAGCTCGGCCATCAGCTCCAGGGTCGAGGGATGGATCGTGTCGCCGCGGAAATCGTGGAGGAAGTCGGGATGCTTCTCCAGAACCGTGACCGTCACGCCGGCCCGCGCGAGCAGGATGCCCGCCATCATCCCGGCGGGTCCTCCGCCGACGATCACGCAATCCTGTCTTGCTTCAGTGTTCGCCACCGCGACCAGCCCGCCGGCATCCGGCTTCTGCGACGGTCTCGGGCTTGGCAATCCGGAAGAGTGCTGGCGATCAGCCGTCAGGTTGAAAGACGTACCAGTCACCATAGCAATCAATGCTTCGACCAGCCACCACCAAGGCTGTTGCTGGCGAGCAGCCGGGCTCCGCAAGTTGCCGCATGAGCAGCATATCGTCTGCCGCTCGACCGGTGGCCCAGTTGCAGCAGGCCGTAGGCTCCCCCGCATCAGGAGACGTCTGGCCGGGCTGGTCTGGCGGATTGGTGTCTTCACGGACGCAGGCACTCATCGGCGATGGGAGGAGATCGAGCGGTGATACCCGTTTACCGCCGGAATGATGCGCACCATGGAGGTTTGGACCTGTCCTTCCTGTGCGTCGAACGGCCGTCCCTCCCGCGGGCTCGATGGGGCATGTCTGACCGGAGAACGGCTGCGCCTCGATCGTCTTCCCGCAACGGCAGCTGCCGATTTTCTGACCCCTGGCGGTCCCTGTGGGCGCCGCCATTCCTCGCCGACTAACAAAATCGGTAGTTGCCGCCCTCCATTGCATTGCGGCCCCTGCGGGGTGCGGTCCGATCGTCGCCGGTCTTGTCGACAGCCATCGAGGCCGCGAAGGGCGCGGCCCGAAACCTCAGAAAAGGACAAGCACCATGGCTACCATCGGCTCTTTCACCTCGACCTCCACCGGCTTCACGGGCTCGATCAAGACGCTCTCCCTCAACGTCAAGGCCCGCTTCGAGCGGATCGAAAACCCCTCCGACAAGGGCCCGCACTTCCGCATCTACAGCGGTGCGGTGGAACTGGGAGCGGCCTGGCAGAAGCACTCCGACCAGAGCGGCCGCGACTACCTCTCGGTCAAGCTGGACGACCCGAGCTTCCCGGCTCCCATCTACGCCACCCTGGTCGAGGTCGAAGGCGAAGACGGCCTCTCGCTGATCTGGTCCCGCCCCAACCGGGACTGACCCAGAGATCGGCCCCGGCCAAGCGCCTGGGCCGCTTTTCGGCTCGCGACGGACGCGGCGTCGCCGGCCTCTCCCTTCGGGTGATAGCCTCTTTTCTTCTTCTGGCGCAGCAGATCGAGGAACAGGCGAACGGCTTCGTCTTCGCTCTCGAAGGAATGCTGGATGATCTGTCCGCGTCCGCCGATGCGACCCCAGCGCCGGATCAGGCACGCCTGCCCGAATAACGTCTCTTCGATCGACATGGCGTAGAAGCGCGACATGTTCTTCGCGGCATCCGTGCGTTCGACATAGAGCTGATAGGGTTGGGAGAGCATGGCGCCAGAATCCCATTGCCGGGATTCCACGTCCAACAAGTCTTATGAATCGATCCGTATCGGTCGATTCATTTTGGTGAATGATCGGATCGCAACATTAGGGCGTGCACCAATCCCGACGCGGCTCGCCCCAGCGTCGTGCCAGGCCATCCTCAACCAGCATCTCGCCGATGGAGCGCCCTGCGCGCTCCACCGTCCGCAGTTTGCGGCCATATCGATCTGTGTCACGCCAGCCTGACGACAGGCTGAAGGCGCCGGCGTTGAGCAGAACCAGCAATCTGTCGCGGGCGAGCTCACCAACCTGCCGTTCGTCGCGGCAGCGCGGAGCAACGATCTCTGGGGCGTCGATATCGGCGATCCTGATCTTGTCGCCTCTGAACCAGAAGGTATCGCCGTCGACGACGCAATTGACCCGGACCGGTCCGTCGCACAGCGAGAACCGCGCCTCGTGTCTGTCGATCCGGGGGAGCTGACGCAGCCGCCCGGCTTCCGTCCCAAATTCGTTGGCGAGTTCCTGCGTCGGGCCGGGGCGCTGGAGCGCGGCAATCACCACTACGCCGATCAACACCGCGCCCAGGATGAGCAGGAGCGCGCGCGGCGCCGTCACGTTTTTCTCTCCGGTCGAAACCTTCCTTCCTTGACGCACGCCTTCATGTCGTCGCGCCGGAACCAGATGGCGCGGCCGCATCGCATCGGCGCGTTGCCGGCGGTGAACACGATCTGCTCGTCGGCGCGCATCCGCAGCACTTCATGTGGCTGGATGAGCGGGCGGGAGGCGAGCTGTTTCGATCGCGTCCGTGAGGATCCGGAGGATTGCGAGGAGCGGCTGACCTGGTCGATTTCGACCGTGGTCATGCCGCAGCGACTGGATATGTAGTTCGCGGTCTCGGGATCGTTGACGGCGGCGAAGCTGATCCAGGACGCCGACTCGAACCATTTGCTGGCTGCGTCGCGGCCGCCCCAGGTCTCGCGCATCTGGCCGATGGACTGGAACAGCAGCAGCAGCGTGATGCCGTATTTGCGGCCGGCGTCGCGCGCGGTCTCGAGAATGCGCATGAAGCCAAGCCGCGCCACCTCGTCGAGAAGGAAGAGTGCGCGGCCCTGCACATCGCCATTGCGGTTGTAGATCGCGTTCATGAAGGCGCCGATGATGACGCGGGCAAGGCCGGCATGGGTCTCCAGCGTCTTCAGGTCGAGATTGATGAACACGTCGGTCCCGCCGGTCGCCAGATCATCGGTAACGAAGGAACGGCCGGACACCAGCGCCGCGTAGTTCGGATAGCTCAGCCAGTGGGTCTCCTTCACCGCGTTCGCATAGACCCCGCTGAAGGTTTCCTGTGTCATGTTGACGAAGACGGCGACGTTCTCCCTCACGAACTGCGATTCCGAACCGTCATAGATCGCCTGAAGCCGCTCGCGCAGCTTCGGCTCCGGCTCGGAGAGATTGGCGCGCACCTGGCGCAACGTCTGGTCCTTCGCTTCGGTATGCCCTGACAGGCAGACGTCGGCGATCAGCGCGGTGAGAAGCTGCAGGGCCGAGGCGCGGAAGAAGTCGTCGCGCACCCCGCGCGTACCGCCGCTGTCGCTCATGATCCATGAGGCTACGGCGGCGATGTCCTCTTCCCTGGTGCCGCCGAAGCGGCCGATCCAGTCGAGCGCGTTGAAGCCGGTCGCCGGCTGCTTCGGATCGAGCACATGGACAGTTCGACCGGCGCTTAGGCGATGGTCGATCACCATCGGCGCGACCTCGTTCGACGGATCGAGCGCGACGAGCGCGCCGCCCCATTTGAGCGCGGTAGGGATCGTCACGGACGTCGTCTTGTAACCGCCGGACCCGGCGAAGACGATGCCGTGCGACGAGCCGAAGGACGCATCGAAGCAGAGCAGGGCAGTGCGCCCGCCCGCTCCCCAGCTCTGCCGGTCCATGGGGCGGAACGGCTGGCCTGCCGCGCTATCCCTGTCGACGCGATAGCGCTCGCCGACGACGATGCCGCCGGAGTCGGGAAAGAGCTTTGCCGCCTCCGGCATCGACATCCAACTTGCGTCGCCGTGCAGCGCGCGCTTGCCGTGCACGCGCTTCGGCATTGGTGCGGTGAAGGCGGCGTTGCCCTTCACCGCGACGCGCAGGGCGAAGCCGGCCGCAATCAGGATCGCGCCTGCGCCGATCGCATAGGCTGGGTCGATCTGCGTGACAGGTGATGATCGCGATGTCGCGCGCAGCACAGCGATGACGATCGCCGCCGCGCATCCCCCGATCACGCCGAGAGCCGCCATGCGGATGTTCGCAGCGCCAGCAGCGGCGAACAGGAAGATCACACCGATGGATGCGCCGGCGATGAAGGGCAGCCCCAACCCGGCGCGGCCGAACATCAGGCGTTGCGCGTCCGTCTTCCCAAGCGTCGCAAACGCCTGCTCGAACCCGGACAAGCCGATCAGCGCGGCGATCATCAGCGCGATCGGCGCGAGAGCGAGCAGGAGTCTATTCGCCGTCACAACCGAACGCCTCTGCGCCGATTGCCGCGAGCCGCGCCCGCTCGGCATCATCGGCCTTGAGCCGTCGCCCGAGCTCGATCAGCGCCCCGAGCAGGACGGCGCGCTTCTCATAGCGCAGGCCCGCCTTGGCAATCAGGCCGCCGAGCTCGATCTTCTCGCGCGTATCCTTCTTGCGGGCTTCGGAGGAGAGGGCTTGGCGCATGCGCTCAACCCTCGCCAGCGCCGCCCGAAGACGCGCCAGCCGCGACCTTCGCGGACGAAGCGCCGGGCTCGCCGGCTGCATCGACCGTCTTCCTTCCGGTCGCCTTTCCAGCTTTCCCGCGAAACCGCCCTGCCAGTTCCTCGAATGCGGCCTGCAATTCGCTTTCCTCGATCTCGACCTCACCGAGTCCGGCTTTCAGGGCGATGCGCCCGATCCGCTCTGCCTCTCGCGTCTCGGCGGCCTTGAGCTGATCCTGCAGACGAGCGATCTCCTCCCGGATTTTCGACGATGGCTTCTTCATTCCGGTCGGTCCTTCATGTTGTTTCCGTTGCGGCGGATTTCATGGAGAATCGTGGAAGTCGCCGAAGTGGGCGACTAATAAAAAAGCTAGTCGGCAGGGCCGACGCCGCTTGAGATCATCCCGGCCGTTCCGAAGGAATGGTCCAAGGGCGCAGTAATACGTCGCTGCCGCGACGCCCTGCTTCCTCCCCGACCAACTGCCCGCCGATCTGGCGGTGCCGTGGCCGCCGCTCCCGACGAACATAACTGTTTCGCGTTGTTCGGGAGCCCGCACCGCCTTGGCCATCACGCATTTCACGCCCCAGCTCATCTCGCGCGGCTCCGGCCGCAGCGCCGTGCTGTCAGCCGCGTATCGCCATTGCGCGCGGATGGAGCACGAGGCCGAGGGCCGGACGGTCGACTATTCGGCGAAGCGCGGCCTGCGCCACGAGGAATTCCTGCTCCCGCCCGATGCGCCGGAATGGGCGAGGGCGATGATCGCCGACCGCTCCGTCGCGGGCGCGGCCGAGGCGTTCTGGAATGCAGTCGAGGCCTTCGAGAAACGCTCCGACGCGCAGCTCGCCAAGGAATTCATCATCGCATTGCCTGTCGAGCTCAGCATTGAGCAGAACATCGCGCTGGCAAGAGAGTTCGTGGACAGCCAGGTGCTCGCGCGCGGGCAGGTGGCGGACTGGGTGTTCCATGACGAGCCCGGCAATCCGCACGTCCATCTGATGACCACCTTGCGGCCTCTGGTGGAGTCGAGCTTCGGCGCAAAGAAGGTGCCGGTCATCGGAGAGGACAGCGCTCCGGTGCGCACCCAGGCCGGCAAGATCGTCTATCGGCTCTGGTCGGGCGACAAGGCGGATTTCCTCGAACAGCGCGAGGGGTGGCTGTCGCTCCAGAACAAGCATCTGGCGCTTGCTGGGCTCGATATCCGCGTCGATGGCCGTTCCTACGCCGAGCGCGGAATCGATCTCGTGCCCACCACCCATATCGGCGTCGCGACCAAGGCGATCGACCGGAAGGAAGAGAAGGATGGCGCGTCGGAAAAGCTCGAACGCATCGAGCTGTTCAGGCAGCGCAAGGCCGAGAACCGCGAGCGGATCTTGCGTCGGCCGGGGATCGTTCTCGATCTCCTCACGCATGAGATGAGCGTCTTCACCGAGCGCGACATCGCCAAGGTGCTGCACCGCTATGTCGATGAAGCCGCCACCTTCCAGGACCTGATGGCGCGCATCCTGCAGGACCCGGAACTGCTGCGGCTGGAGCGCGAACATATCGCGCTTCCGACGGGCACACGCGAGCCCGCGAAATACACGACACGCGAGCTCATCACCCTCGAAGCCGAGATGGCGCGGCAATCGATCTGGCTCGCCGGCCGGACCTCACATGGCGTTCGCGAGAAGACGCTCGCCGCCGTCATGGAGCGGCATGCCCGGCTCTCCCAGGAGCAGCGAACCGCGATCGAGCATGTCGCCGGAAAGGCGAGGATCGCCGCGGTCGTCGGCCGCGCCGGCGCCGGTAAGACCACGATGATGAAGGCCGCGCGCGAGGTGTGGGAAGCCGCCGGCTACCGCGTCGTTGGCGCGGCGCTTGCCGGCAAGGCGGCCGAGGGTCTGGAGAAGGAAGCCGGCATCACGTCGCGCACGCTCGCGTCGTGGGAACTCGCCTGGAGCAAGGGCCGTGAGGCGCTCGACGACAAGACCGTGATGGTGATCGACGAGGCCGGCATGGTGTCGTCGCGGCAGATGGCGTTGTTCGTCGATGCAGTGACGAGAGCCGGCGCGAAGCTGGTTCTGGTCGGCGACCCCGATCAGCTCCAGCCGATCGAGGCGGGCGCGGCCTTCCGCGCCATTGTCGACCGCATCGGTTACGCCGAGCTCGAAACCATCTATCGCCAGCACGAGCAATGGATGCGCAACGCCTCGCTCGATCTGGCGCGCGGCAATATCGCCCGCCCGATCGACGCCTACGACCAGGCCGAGATGGTGCGGACCGCATGGACGCGGGCAGAGGCGATCGGCGCGCTGATCGACGACTGGAATGACGATTACGATCCGGAGAAGACGACGCTCATCCTCGCCCATCGCCGGCGCGACGTGCGGACCCTCAACGAGATGGCGCGCGCCAAACTGGTCGAGCGCGATCTTGTCGGCGAGGGCCTCGCCTTCCGCACCGAGGACGGCGTTCGCCAATTCGCCGCCGGCGACCGCATCGTATTCCTGAAGAACGAGAGCTCGCTCGGCGTCAAGAACGGCATGCTGGCGAATGTGGTGGAGGCCGCGCCCGGCCGGATCGTCGCGGCGGTGGGCGAGGGCGCGGACCGGCGCGAGATCGTCGTCGAGCAGCGCTTCTACGCCAATGTCGACCATGGTTATGCGACCACCATTCACAAGTCGCAGGGCGCGACCGTCGACCGCGTGAAGGTGCTCGCCTCCCGCACGCTCGACCGACACCTGACCTATGTCGCCATGACGCGCCATCGCGAGGCGGCCGAGCTCTATGTCGCCATGGCGGAGTTCTCCAATCGCGCCAGCGGCGTCCTGGTCGACCACGGCGTCGCGCCCTACGAGAACGATCCGAGCAACCGCGACAGTTATTTCGTGACGCTCTCCTACAAGGAGGGCGAGCAGCGCACGATCTGGGGCGTCGACCTCGAACGCGCAATGGCGAAAGCCGACGCTGAGATTGGCGACCGCATCGCGCTCGAGCACACCGGCTCGGAGAAGGTCCGGCTTCCGGACGGCAAGACGGCGGAGCGCCACTCCTGGGAAGTCGTGCCGATCCGCGACGTCACGATACAGCGGATGACCGAGCGGCTTTCGCGCGACGGGTCGAAGGAAACTACCCTCGATTACGAACGCGCTTCCGCCTATCGCGCCGCACTTCGTTTCGCCGATGCGCGCGGCCTGCATCTCATGCGCGTCGCCCGCACGCTCGTCGCCGACAAGGTCCGCTGGACCGCTCGCCAGAAACAGAAGCTCGCCGATCTCGGCGCGCGGCTGCGAGCGCTCGGTGAACGCTTCGGCCTCGTCGCCAGCCGCAAACCCACGCTCCCCGAAACCGCCAAGGAGGCAAAGCCGATGGTTGCCGGAGCCACCAAATTCGCGAAATCGATCGAGCAGGTCGTCGAGGACAAGCTCGTCGCCGATCCCGCGCTGAAGAAGCAGTGGGAGGAGGTGTCGAGCCGCTTCCACTTCGTCTTCGCCGAGCCGGAGGCGGCGTTCCGCAAGGTCGACGTCGACGGCATGATGAAGAATGCCGAGACCGCGAAATCCACCCTCTCGGCGCTTAAGGACAGGCCCGATAGCTTCGGTGCGCTGAGGGGCAGGACCGGCCTTCTCGCCAGCCGCGCCGACAAGCACGATCGCGAGCGGGCGAACCTGAATACCCCGGCGCTCGCGCGGGACCTGGAGCGATATCTGCGTCTGCGCGCCGAAGCCGAACACAAGCATGAGACCGAGGAGCGCGCCGCTCGCGTCAAGGTCGCGGTCGACATCCCTGCGCTGTCGCCGCTCGCTAGGCAGATCTTGGAGAAGGTCCGCGACGCGATCGACCGCAATGACCTTCCAGCCGCCCTCGCATTCTCCCTCGAGGACAAAATGGTGAAGGCCGAGCTCGAAGGGTTTGCCCGGGCCGTCTCGGAACGTTTCGGTGAGCGCTCCATGCTCGCCAACGGCGCGAAGGCGCCGGACGGTCCGGCCTTCGAGAAGCTCGCCACCGGCATGAGTGCAAGCCAACGTGACGAGCTCAAGGTCGCTTGGCCGGCGATGCGCACCGCGCAGCAGCTCGCTGCCCAGCAGCGCACGGCCGAGGCGCTGAAGCAGGCCGAGACGATGCGGCAGTCGCAACGGCAAGGGCTGTCGCTCAAATGATGACTGTCGAGCAAGCGGAGGGCGGGAAGGCGACCGGAAGGAGGAGGGGCGGGGCACGCCGGCGAGCGCTTGCGGCCCTGGCGGGGAGCCTGATCGCCGCAACAGCGATTGCTGCTCTGGGTTGGTTCGGCGGTTTGCGCATCAATCTCACGCCGAGCGAGCCGATCGGGCTGTGGCGGATCGTGCCGCTGGATCGCCCTGTCGCCGTCGGCGATCTCGTTTTCATCTGCCCTCCGCTGGGGCGGATCACCGACTTCGGACGGGAGCGAGGATATTTCCGGTGGGGATTATGTCCAGCCGGCATCGCGCCGCTCATCAAGACCGTCGTCGCGCTGGAAAACGCCCGCATCGAGATCGGCGCCGAGGTCGTGATCGACGGCATTGCAGTCCCCCATTCCAGGCCGAGCGCCCGCGACGGCGTCGCGCGACCGCTCGATCCGTGGTCCGGCTCGCTCGTTCCGGACGGATCGATCTTCCTCCATTCCTCTTTTGCAGGTTCCTATGACTCGCGGTATTTTGGGCCGGTCCCCGGGGCAGGCCTTCTCGGCCTGGCTCGGCCGGTGCTCACCTTCGCTCCCTGATCGCCGATGTGTGATCGGCCTCACGGCCGCGGCCGTCGTCACTGGCTGGATCGCATGGTCCGGGCATGTCCTGGCGCTGCCGCTCGCTTTGCTGTTTCCGGCGCTGTGGGCCTTGTCGCCGAGCCGCATCGCAGCGGCGGTCGTGTCGGCGGGGTATTTTCTGGCAGCGGCGCGCGGCCTGCCCGAAGGTGTGGCTGCGTTCTTCGGGACTTCGGTCTGGGCCGGAATCCTGCTCTGGCTGCTCGCTTCGCTCTCCTTCGTCGGGGTGCATGCCGTATTGTGGATCGCGCGGTCGGGAAGAAGACGGGCGCTGCTCTACCTCGCGGCCGCTGTGCTGCTGGCGGTCCCGCCCTTCGGCATCGTCGGCTGGGCGCATCCGATCACCGCCGCTGGCGTACTCTTTCCCGGATGGGGATGGTGGGGCGTGTTCGCTACGATGGCCGGCCTCGCTATCATGACCACGCGATTTCGGCCGGCCGGCGCCGTCGTCTTGGGTGGTTTCTGGCTCTGGTCCGCCATGAGCTGGACAGAGCCAAAGCCGCCGGAAGGATGGCAGGGCGTCGACACGGAATTCGGCGCAGCGCTCGGACGCGATGGGGCGCTCGAGCGGCATCGCCAGCTTACCGGATTGGTTCGAGAGCGCGCCTTGGAGGGCGCAAAGATCGTGGTGCTGCCCGAGAGCGCGCTCGGCCCGCTGACGCCGACGGTGGAGCGCTACTGGATCGAGGCGCTTGCCGATCTCGATGTCAGCGTCATCGCCGGCGCGGCTGCGATCGATGGCGCGGGCTATGACAACGTCATGGTCAATATCGGGCCGCGCGTCGCTGAGATCCGCTATCGCGCCCGGATGCCGGTGCCGGTTTCGATGTGGCAGCCTTGGCGTGCTTGGTTCGGATCGAGCGGCGGCGCGCGGGCAACCTTCTTCGCCGAGCCTGTCATCGAGATCGCCGGCCACCGCGTCGCGCCGCTGATCTGCTACGAACAGCTCCTGGTCTGGCCGGTCCTGCAGTCGGCGCTGCGTCGCCCGGACGCGATCGCCGGCATCGCCAACGCCTGGTGGGCGACCGACACCTCCGTGCCATCGATCCAGATCGTCAGCCTCAAGGCCTGGTCGCGCCTGTTCGGCATTCCTCTCGTCACCGCCTTCAACACCTGAACAGGATTTCGCCCATGGCCTTCGACGCCGACCTCCTCCAGAAATGCTCCGACCCTTCCCTGAAGCCGGCGATCGTCGAACAATTCGTCAGGCAGGCAGGGTCACCGGACCCGCTCGCTGTCACCGTGCGCAGCGGTTCCCGCATCATTCTCGTGCCGCCGGCGAAGACGCCGGAACAGGCGCTCGAGACCGTTCGCGAGCATGTTGGAAAGGCCGTGGTGCGTGTCGGGGTCACGCAATATCCAGCCGGTATCGGCGTCAGGGACGTGTCGGAGCTCACTCCAGCACTCGTCGATCCTTGCGAGAACATCCGCATGGGCACGGCCCTGTTCGGCAAGGTCTGGCGGATCGTGCTCAAATGGTACGGCAACCCGACAGCCGAAGAGGTCATCCCTCAGGTGCTCGATGACGCGCTCGATGCCTGGAAAACAGGAAAGTTCGAGGGCACGGCGGTGTTCAGCGCGCCCGATCCGGGAGAGCCGAAGTCCGTCGAGCGAAGGCGGGAGGATGTGCCGCAAGCCTCGCCGGCGGCCGATCCTGCGCCGTCGGAAGTGTCAGCCGGAGATCCTAACAAGGCAGCTATACGCGTCGACCTGTCGGGGATTGGAGGGAGGGCGCCGTAGGGCACGGCGTCCTATTCGACGATGATGTCACGCGTTAGCAGCTCGGATTCCAAGAAGCGCAAGCTGCGCAAGTCTATCGAGACATAGAACTTCAGGCGAGCATGGATGCGAGACGATGTTTCCAGTTCGGTCGGTCTAATGTCGTCGTCTTTATCTCGCAACTCTTCTTTGTCGAGGTAGCGCACCTTCGCGTCGAGGATCGCGTTCACCTGGATAATCAGACCGACCTTGGAGGTATCGAACGCGGCGACGTCGTACTCGTCGAGGCTGACAATCTCTTCCAGCTCGGCGGAGACGACGCTCCCATCGGTCAGTGGACCGTAGTAGACGAAATCAACGAAATCCAGATCGGCCTCGATTGCAGCTGACACCTGGTCATCGAAACCGGGCGAAGCAAAAATCTCGTCGACCAAGGCCTCGATGTCGCCTGCATCTCCTGCCGCAGTCGCGGCTGCAGCGAGGACCTCATCCAGGGTTTGCAATGGAATTAGAGGAGCGTGGCTTTCGGCAGCACGACGAAGGGCAGCGTCTCCGCTGACGACATACATCGAGATGTCGTTGCTCGCGCAATAACGGGTGAGGCCTTCGACTACGAATGCGTCGGGAAATTCCTTGCTGCCTCTTTGTTCGAAGGGGGCCTGGCCCTCGAAATATCGTTCGAAGACGATTCGCGCCGGCGTTTCGAGAGCCAGAACTGAATGGCCGCGCAGCCGGGTGATCAATGTGTCGAGGAAACCCTTCCATAGGGCGTCCGCAAGTTGCGGGCCATCAATCTCCTTCACCGTTTCGTTCGAGAGCCCTGCGATCTGCGAGATGCGATTGAAGTCGTGAGCCAGACGCTTTGCATCGGCTGCCTTGGCCAGGGCTTCCTCGGCGAGTTGTCGCCGAATCTCGGCAAGCGTGATGTCGGTGAAATGCAGAACGACCCGACCCGCATCAATCTCATTGCCGAGCAGAGCGAACTGTGTGTTGGAGATATTGAATCCGGCACGGCGGTAGACTTCCGTGTCGAGGAAAACATGGCGGGTCCGCAGCGGCTCGGTCGGTTTTCGGGCCGGCTTGCTCATGCGGCGGCGATGTCGGTTTGGCTGAAATCATTGCCCTTGAAGAGAAGGGGCTCGCCCATCGCTTTCGCTAGCGCATAGGCGAAGCAGTCGCCATAGTTCAGTCCGGCTTTGTGCCGGCCCTTACCGAAGTCGAGAAACGCCTGCCGGGCAAGCTCACCATGCTCAATCGTGACCGGCTCGATGACGATACCGGCGCGACGAAAGAAGGTCTCCGCCTGCCTCATGCCTTCCGGGCCGAGCTGGTTCTCGATCACCATCGAGAGTTCGACATAGTTCGCCACGCTGATGCGGCAGGCATCCGCGTCGTGAATGCGCTGCGCGAATGTCTCCGCCTCGTCCTCCCGGTAGAGGATCGCGACCATCGCCGAGGTGTCGATGATCATTTCGGCAGACCGTTCTCGTCATAGAGAAGATCTGCATGATCAGAATAGGGCCGCTTCACATGCGCCGCGGCGCGGTCGGCGATCGCCAGAAGCTCTTGCACGCTCGCCTTGCCCTTGCTGCGCTCGATCCGTTCATACCGCTCGCGTAGGGCTTCCGTGACTATGCGCGTCATGCTCTCTCCGGTGACGCGGGCGATTGCTTGCGCCAGCCGATGTGCTTCCGGGTCCTTGACATTCAGGCTCATGCTGCCCTCACTTCTAGAATGGTAGCGAATTTTCTACCATTCTACCCGATTGCGCCGCCAGCAACAAGACCGCTAGAGGCGATTTCGAGCGGGCGGCAATCTCCGAGCCAAAGGGCCGAACTTGGCCAAACTTCTCGCGAAAACCGAGGAAACACTAACACTTGGCACTGCTTTTGCCGGAATGCTCGCTCTGCGATCTGGCGCATGGCTCCTGATCCATCTATGAAGAGTCTCAGGGCGGTACGCGCCGCCTCGGGGCTTAGAATCCCCTGATGAACGGTTGGTGTCGGCCGTAACGGCACCGAGATCCTCTGACCTACGGCCGGGGGCCTGCGACGTATGTCCAGGCTTCTCGCTAAAGGTCGTAGGGCCGTTTCATCACGGATTCTAACCCCCGGCTTGGGGTCAAGGGATGTCTGTTGGCGGGGGCGTACCGCTGACGTCCAGCGCAGATGGTTATGATGAGAAGATCCGATAGTGGTCACGCGGACACGCAGGTAAAGGCGATTTTGAGGCCGATCATAGGGCTGACCAGCGGCCTCCCCAAATCCGTTGTCGAACCGATGGTTATCGAGGCAATCCGCAAACATCGGTTTCTCCGCGATCTTGCCGAATTACGGCACGCCGAATCCGTTCAATACGCTGAGCGAGAAGGCTCCGCAGGCGTTGCCTATGTCAGGGCCATGATAGACGTCCACGCTCAACAAAGCGTCTTGTCGACCCTGCTCGAGGTTCTCGGCTATGTGCCTGAGGTTCCGGTCGACTGACGAGCGTATCAGATCAATTTGAGCTTGGTGGCCAGCGCTGTTGCCTGTGCCAAGCTTGCCGCGTCCAGTATCTCGCGTGCGTTGTTCAGATGAAAATTCACGGTAGCGAAGGACAGGTTCTCGAGCACAGCGATGTCCTTCATTGACTTCCCCTCAGCCGACCATTTCAGGCATAGCGCCTGCCTCGGGGTCAACCGGCAGCGATTGAATGCGGTAGGTTGTGCTCTGTGGGCTTCCAGAGCTGCGTGGAAATAGGCCACAGCTGTAACCGCAGCGATCTGATCGATGTCTTTGTCAAGTGAGAGAGACGGCTTGCTGGAGGCTAGCGTCAGCATCGATACATGGCGACACGCGGTGCGAACCGGGATGCTGATCCCAGATCTGATGCCGAAGTCCGCAGCTTCCGAATAGAAGCAGCGGACTTCCCTAGTCGTAGCCTCCCGAGATGGAGGGGTGACCCATGCGAAGGCGCGCATACTCGCGCAAGCTGTCCGAACGATCGGATCGACGTGGTGATAACATTTGTTGAAATAGCGCTCTTGCCATTCCTCTGCATAGTTCGAGACGGCATACGTGCGTACCGGCTCTACATAGAGGTAAGCATAGCAGTCGAAACCGAGGTCTTGTACCAGTGCTGGAAGCGCACCTTTGAGCATTTCGTCTGTCGTGGAAACCGAAGCTAAGTCGGTGAGCCTCTGACACCATGTTCTCAACCGGATCCCTCCTGTTTGTTGTTGATGGGGCGAGGTTGTGGTGGCCCAATTGTACGAAAAAATACACCACAAGAAAGACTATACCGATCACCAAGTAAATGTCCGAAAATTACGCGTTTGAGGAGTATTTCATGCCAAGGCGCGGTTGCTCGCATCACTGGCTTGCATAGCTCGTTCAAGCCTTCGCACAAAGTCAGATGGCCGGGACGATACAGGAGACAAAAGGGGCTCCATTGCAGGTCGTTTGTCAGCTCTACCGCTGCGGCGCGGAGGCGATTCAATGTAATGTAGAACGCTGGTCGTTGCACTGTACAGGGGCGCGCCAGCCGCGCGGGAGGGCTGCCTGGGTAAGGCCGGCGCCCTCCGCTCTGTGGGACTTTCGTCTTCACTAATGGATTTGGCTGGCGAGGCGATCCAAACGAGGCATTTCGGCCCCGCAAGCGTGGCAGGTGAAGGGCAAGTGTCGCCCGGCGCGGTGCTGTGTGAATGGCGTTGGCTCATACTTAGGTCAAGCGCTGGGGCCCCTCCCGACCTGACTGCCGCCAACTGGGCGCGACAGTCGTCAAACTGGCCGCATGCAAAATGGCGTGGAATGCATCCTCTCTGGCGCGAACTGCTAGCGCCCCGCTTCGCCGAAGCCTCTATTCATGCTCGGATTCCGGTCGCCAATGGCCAGGATCACAATCGAATCAAATCAGCCTGCGAATCCCGAAGCGCGCTGGTGAGTCGCGCTACTAGGTATCACCCACAGCCGGAGCATGGATCTGCGCGAATTCCATGAGCGGCATCAGACCGAGGATCGGGTTCGCAGGTCAAGACAAGAGGGATCGTGTCCCACAGCGTGGTGTAACTTTGCGGGCTGATCGCCACGCTCACCGGCCAGAGCCGGGTTGTTCAGGTCGCCACGGCGGGCAGCCCGATGA
>WBZM01000880.1_pt1 | contig 35026 bp, 25 predicted proteins | sample 5204271 | NCBI WGS metagenome assembly WBZM01 (sample SAMN12344346, study PRJNA552823) | activated sludge metagenome | biome: Activated sludge suspended growth; feature: Nitrification reactor; material: Wastewater; isolation source: activated sludge from nitrification reactor of wastewater... | reverse complement strand
GATCATCGTTCTCTCGGCGATGCGCGCTTTCTGGCACGTCTGGCGCCTGCTGGCGCTCTGGCTGAGCGGCAGCCTGCTCTGCGCCTGGCTGCTCGCCGGCGGCTTCGCTCTGACGCCGGTGCCGACAGCGCTCTGGGGCGGCTTGCCGATCACCCTGATGCTCGCCGTCTTCGGCACCCTCTTCGCATTTCCGCTCGGCATACTGCTCGCGCTCGGCCGACGCTCGGCGCTGCCGATCGTGCGTGCGGCGTCGATCGTCTACATCGAACTGGTGCGCGGCGTGCCGCTGATCACCGTGCTCTTCATGGCCTCGATCATGTTCGCGCTCTTTCTGCCGGAAGGCGTCAGCTTCGACAAGCTGCTGCGCGCGCAGGTAGCGATCGTCCTCTTCAACGCCGCCTACATCGCCGAAATCGTCCGCGCCGGCCTGCAGGCGCTGCCGCGCGGTCAGTACGAAGCCGCCGACGCGCTCGGCCTCGGCTACTGGCAGACGCAGTTGCTGGTCATCCTGCCGCAGGCGCTGAAGATTACCATTCCGGCGCAGGTCAACAGCTTCATCGACAACTTCAAGGACACCTCGCTGGTCATCATCGTCTCGATCTTCGACTTCCTCTACGCGGTCCGCCAGGCGGTGATCAGCGATCTCGACTGGCGGCACTACTTCGTCGAGGGCTACCTCTTCGCCATGGCCGTCTATTGGCTCTTCTGCTACGCGATGAGTCACTACAGCCAGTGGCTGGAAAAGCATCTTTCCCGCGATCATCGCCTTTGAGGCCACGCATGGACCCGACTGCCGCGCACGTCATTCCGCCGAACGCCGAAGAAATCATCCGCATCGAGGGGCTGAACAAATGGTTCGGCGACTTTCAGGTGCTGCGCAACATTTCCCTCTCGGTCCGCCGCGGCGAACGCATCGTCATCTGCGGCCCCTCGGGCTCCGGCAAGTCGACGCTGATCCGTTGCCTCAACCGCCTGGAAACGCACCAGAGCGGCACGGTGATCGTCGACGGAATCAAACTGAACGATTCGCTGAAGAACATCGAAGCGATCCGCAACGATATCGGCATGGTGTTTCAGCACTTCAACCTCTTCCCGCACCTGACAGTGCTCGAAAACTGCACGCTGGCGCCGATCTGGGTCAGGAAGCAGCCGCGCGCGACCGCCGAAGCGACGGCGATGAAGTTTCTGGAACGGGTACGCATCACCGACCAGGCGCACAAGTACCCCGGCCAGTTGTCCGGCGGCCAGCAACAGCGAGTCGCCATCGCCCGCGCGCTGTGCATGGCGCCGCGCATCATGCTCTTCGACGAACCCACGTCGGCGCTCGACCCGGAGATGGTCAAGGAAGTGCTGGAGACGATGGTCTCGCTCGCCCGGGACGGCATGACCATGCTCTGCGTGACGCACGAAATGGGCTTCGCACGCGCCGTCGCCGACCGGGTGATCTTCATGGACGAGGGCGAAATCGTCGAACAGGCGCCGCCGGAGATCTTTTTCTCGCAAGCCAGGTCGGAACGAACGCGGCAATTCCTCGACCAGATTCTCGATCACTGACCCCGCGGCGGCAGCCGGCGACGAACGGGTGACGGCGAGCGGGTGACGGCGCGCGGCGGTGGAAGTTTCCCCCGCACCCCCTCCAGAGTCAGATCCCCGGAGTGCCAGAGGACAGAGGGAACAGAGGTCAGAGCAACGAAACAGGGGACCGGCGCAACAGAACCCGAAAACCACCATCGTCGTCCCAGAGGTTCGGGAGATTCCTGCCGCGGACGGCGCAGCGGGCGAAGACTCGGGGATAGCTCCACGAGCCGCCCCGCACGACCCTCCGTATATCCCCTCCTGCCGCGAGGTCTTCGCGTTTGGCGTCGTCGGCATGGTAGGGGTAGAGAAAATCCGGCTCGTCCAAGCCTTTTCCCCAGAGGCTGCGCGTCCATTCCCAGACATTGCCGGTGCAGTCGTACAACCCATAGGCGTTCGGCGGGAACGCGCCAACCGCCGTAGTGTCGCCGATTCCCGTTTCGTCTACATTCGCCCGATTCGCGTCAAACTCGTCGCCCCACGGATACACCGCTGCGACCAGGCCGCCGCGCGCCGCTTTCTCCCACTCGAGTTCGCTCGGCAGCGTCACTTGCCAGCCCTGCGCGCGAACGAGTTCGGCGAGCGACAAGCCGGCGAACGCGCCGTCGCTGCGCAGGCGCTCGTGCAGCCATTCGCAGTACTTCACGGCTTCGTACCAGGTGACCCGGCGCACCGGGCGGTTCTCCGCATCGTGCAACGCACTCGCATCGCGCAACTCGTGCCCGGTCGCTTCGACGAAGGAACGAAATTGTGCGACGGTGACCAGATAGCGCCCGAGGTAGAACTCCGGCGTCGGCGTTGGCTGGTCGTTGAGTTCGTCATCGGCCGGCGAATAACCGCTCGCGCGGCAAACTTTCTCCGAATCCGCGCGCCGCGTGCCGATGCGGAAATTGGCGTCGGCGGCGATATGCACAAAGCCGAGCCAGTCGTCGGCCGGCAGGAACAGCCGCTGTGCGTCGAAGCGCGGGTCGCCGAGCTGCGCGAGAATGTCGCCGGCCAGCGCGCGCTGCTGCGCCGGCAGGCCGCCGTCCCGCGGGGGAATCGGCAGCAACTCGACCAGCCAGCCGGCGACGCGTCGGGCAATGGCGTTCGTTCCCGCGTCCATGCGCATCGCCGCCATCCCGATTTCGAGCAACTGCAAGCCGGCAAGCACCGCGCAAGCCCACTCGGCCGCCTGCGGTTGCCGGCCGCGGCGGAATTCGTGCACCGTCTGGCAGCAGATCAGCCGATCCGCCGCGCTGGCGCCACGCTCGGCCTTGGCAATGCGGGCCGCCAGCGGCAGCACGACCTGCCAGTGCCCGGGAGCGGCGAGCGCCAGCGCACGGCAGCGTGCCGCAAAGTCGGAGCGTGTGGTCAGGTAGCACGCGGCGAGAAACTCCTGGAACGTGCGATGCGGGAAGACGAACTTGCGTTCGCCGGCGCGTTCGCCCTGACCGACCAGCAGACCGGCGCGCTTTTCGATGTAGTCGACGACGATCGCCGCCTTGTTGTGGTCGTTCTTCAGCAAAGGGCGAAACGCCGCCAGCAGGCGACCTTCGCCGATTTCCGCGCTGTGGCTCGGCGCCTCGGCATTGCTCGCCAGCAGAGCGGTGCCGCTGCCGCTGTCTTCCTGGTGCACCTCGAACGCCAGCCGTTCGAGCACTGCGCGCAGGTCGGAAAGCTTGATCCCCGGCGTGTCCAGCGCTTCGAGCAGCGCGCGATCGGCGCCGATCTGCTGGTTCCAGCGCAGCAGCAGCAGTTCCACCGACTCGTCGTAGAGGTCGGCGCGGTCGTCCGGCAGGCGACCGCGATTGGCGTGCAAGGTCGTCATCAGCGTGAGCAGCAGCGGGTTGCGCGCCAGCGGCAGCAGGTCCCGGCGCTGGCTGGCAGCGAGCAGGTCGTCGCGTTTGCGCTCGGCCTCGCCCGGCGGCAGCCACGCACGCCGCACCAGCGCCGCGTACCAGCCGCCGATGAACTGCGCGATCTGCGCCTTGTCGAGCTCGGCCAGCGCGTAGACGCCCGCTTCGGCTTGTGCACCGCCCGGCCAGGCGTACGGCCGCGCGGTGCGCACGAAACGGCAGCGTTCGCCAGCGCTGCGCATCAGTTCCTCGACCGCGGCGACGACGCGCTGCCGCCGCGCTTCGCTGCCGCATTCGTCGAGTCCGTCGAAAACGATCAGCGCGCCGTGCTCGCGCGCGATGCGCTGCACGTAGACGATCGTCCGCGCGGACAGGCCGTAGCCGCTGTCGGCAAGGTCCTGGCCGATGAATTGCCACAGATCGCCGGCGCGCGCGCCAGCCTCGCCGGGCGGCAGCCATTCGGCGAAACGGCGCAGAACGACGCGAATCGGCAGCAAAGCGCCGTGCTGCCAGTGCTCGCCGAGTCGCGCCAGCTCCTGCGCGTGCCCCTGCCACGCCTGCGCCAGCGCCAGCAGCACGCTCGCCGCAAACGTGCTCTTGCCGCTGCCGGCGCTGCCGATCACGCCGAGCTCGCGATGCTGCGCCAGCGCTTCGAGCAGCGACACGGCGCGCGTCTTCTTCTTTCGCTGTTCGCCGGCGTTGCGCTCGCCTTCGCCGCGGCGACGGCGAGCAAGCCAGTCGGCGAGCGAGCTGGACGCCGGTATGCGCAGTTGGCTGTCGAGCGGCACATAGACATCGGCAAGTTGCAGCGGCTCGCGCCGACCGTCGCTGGCGGCGGGGTCGATGCCGCCGAGCTTGATGCCGGCGAGCGCGCGCGCCAGCGCGTCGAGGTAGTGCGCGATCACCGACTGCGCTTCGGCGGGGTCTTCGCTGCGGAAGACGCTCTGCAGGATGATCTGCACGAAGTCGCGTCCGACTACGTCGCCCCCCGCACTCACCGGGCCGGCAAAGGTCGCGCCGTTGCCCGAACCGGTGCTCACCAAGCCGCCCGAGTTCGTGGCGAGCGGCTCTCCCCCGCTGCCGCCGGCTCGATCGCCCTCTCCCGGGAAACGAACAAAGCCGCCATCGACCAGCTTGTCGAGCTGGCGCGAGAAATGCAGCAGCAGTTGGTCGGTGTTGGCGTATTCGGTCTGGTAATGGCCAAGCGCTTTCAGCTTGTCCTGAAACGCCCACAAGCTTTGCAGATCGGCCCGCTTGCTGTGGTCAGCGGTGAGCGGCGCGGTCTTGAAATAGGTGTAGATGAACGGCCGACGGCTGGCCTGGAACTGTCCGACCGCGGCGGAAAACTCCTCTTCGGTGTAGCGACCCACCTTGCTCCAGAAGAGCATGACGAACACGTCGCAGGCTCGGATTTGTCGGTTGTATTCGTCTTGCAGCCGGGTCGGCGACAGCGCGTCGAGAAAATCTTCCCAGACGATCACCTCCAGGAACACCCCCTTCGGCACCCACTGGTTGTTCTTCTCGCCGATGAACAGGCGAAAGCGGACACGGTCGTCCGCGAGTTCAGACGAGGAAGCCAGAAAAATCTTCTTGATCGTGCTCATCGCAACGTGCTCCTGCTTGCTCCCTCGCCTGCGGCAGCGGTGAAGATGGAAGTGACGATGCGGCGCCATTGACCCGGCACCGGCAAATACGGAAAGTCCTTGCTGGCAGAGCAGCTTAACCGAGGATGGAGCAAACCGCAAGGCGTGCGGCAAGCGGCACGCGCGAATCGCTTGCACCACCCGGAGTCACTCCGGCGAAACCCCTGTACCCTGTCTTTGCGCGCGACCCGGAGAGGCGTCGACGCGCAGCCTACAGCCCCGCCAGTCCAGCCACCCAGGCTTCCGCCGCCGGGCGGAGCAATTCGAGCCAGGGCATCGGATAGACGCCGACGATCAGGACGAGCGCGGCGAAGACAAGGGCGATGGCGAGTTCGCGCGGCAGCAGGTCGGCGAGCGGATCGCTCTCCGACCGAGCCTTGGCGCTGGCGCTGCCGCTACCGAAGAAAGCGGCGCGATACGGCGCCAGGAAGGCGGCTGCGCCGACCACGGTGGCGAACAGCGCGGCCAGACCGGCGCCGGTGTGGTCGTGCAACGCGGCGACGATGATCAGCAGTTCGCCGGGAAAGCCGCTCGTTCCCGGCAGGCCGATGCCGGCCAGTCCGAAGAGCAGGAAGAAGGCGCTGAGCAGCGGCCAGCGTCCGAAGAGCTGGCCGAGTTGCGCGGCGTCGGTCGAGCCGCTGCGCCGCTGCAGAAACGAGAGGATGAGGAAGCCGCCGCCGGCGGCGAGGCTGAAGTTGAGCAACTGCAGGAGGGCGCCCTGCAGCGCCGAGACCGAGAACGACGCCAGGCCGAGGAGAACCAGCCCGACGTGCGCCAGGCTGGCGTAGGCGAGCACGCCGCGCAGGTTGCTCTGGGCGAGTGCGGCGACCGAACCGTAGAGCATCGCCAGCGTCCCCAGGCCGGCGAGCAGCCAGTGCAGTTCGCGCGCGGCCAGCGGCGCCAGCGGAATGGCGAAGCGAATCAGCCCATACGCACCGAGTTTCAGTCCGACGAGCAGCGCGGTCACCGCCGCTGGCGCGCCGAGCGCGATCGACGGCAGCCAGGTGTGCAGCGAAACGAGCGGCACCTTGACCCCGAAACCGACGAGGAGGAGCAGGAAGACGAGCATCTGCACGGCTTCCGGCAACGGCGTGCCGAGCAGGCTGGGCAGATCGAAAACCGGTGCGCCTGCCCCGCCCTGCCCGAAGGCGGCGGCGAGCAGGCCGAAGAGCAAGGGCACGCCACCGGCGAGCATGACGAGGAAGTAGCGCACGGCGGCGCTCTGCCGACCGGCGCCGCGGCCCCACAGGCTGACCAGGAAGTAGATCGGCGCCAGCGTCGATTCCCAGCAGAAGAAGAAGAGCAGCGAGTCGAGCGCGCAGAAGACGCCCAGCGTCGCCGCTTCAAGCACGAAGAGCAAGGCGAAGTGAACGCCGGGCGCAACGCCCGCCGCCTCGGCGTTTCCCTGGCTGCGCCAGCCGGCGACGATGGCGGCGGTGAACAGGAGCGCGGTGGCCGGCAGGAAGAGCACCGACAAGCCATCGACGCCGACCAGATAGCTGACGTTCAGGCCGGGAATCCAGGCCGCCTGCTCGACGAACTGGAAGCCATCGTCGCCCGAGTCGAAGAGCGCGACGATGCACAGCGAGCAGAGCAGCGTCAGGCCGGCGCTGGCGAGCGCCAGGCGCTGCGCCCACGGCGCGCGGCGAACGCAGGCTGTGGTCAGCGCGCCGACCAGCGGCAGCGCCAGCAGCATGCTCAGCCAGGGCGCGTCAGCCATGGTGGAAGAACGAAGCGAGCGCCTGCGTCGCGCTGTCGGTCAGCTTCAGCCAGGGCTCGGGATAGAAGCCGGCGGCGAGCAGGACGACGAGCGTCGCGCCGCCGACGAGGAATTCGCTGCGGCTGGTGCGCGCCAGGCGCGCTGCCGGCACGTCCTTCGGCCGCGGCGCCAGGAAGGCGCGCTGAAAAGCCCAGAGCAGGAAGCCGGCGGCGACGACGTTGCCGAGCGCGGTGGCGATCGTCGGCAAGGCGCCGAAGGTGGCGATCGACGCCTCGAGCACGAGGTGGACGGCGTCGAAACCCGGCGTTCCCGGCATGCCGAGGATGGCCAGGCCGCCGATCAGGAATGCGAGCGCGATGAACGGCGCGCGGTCGAACAGGCCGCCGAGGCGGTCGAGCTGCGTCGTCCCGGTCCGCCGATAGACGTAGCCGACCATGAGCAGCATGACGGTGACCGCCAGACCGAAATTGACCGCCAGGAGCAGCGCCCCCTGCAGGCCGGCCGGGTGCAGCGTGAATAGCCCGATGACGATCAGGCTGGTATGACTGACGACGGCAAAAGCCATCAGGCGGCGCAGATTGACCTGGCGGAAAGCGAGAATCGCCGCGAAGAAGACGCCGACCATGGCAAAGCCGACGACGTAATGCTGCCAGACCATCACCGCTTCGGCGGTCAGCGGCAGCAGAAAGCGCGCCATGCCGTAGATGCCGACCTTGACGCCGAGGAGCAGCACCGGGCCGACGGCAATCAGGCCGTAGCCGGCCGAGTTGGGCAGCCAGCCGTGCAGCGGAAAGAGCGGCGTGCGAATTGCCAGGCCGTAGAACAGCAGGTAGAAAGCCGCCGACTGGTACTTGCCGATCTGCGGCGTGCGCAGCAGGTCGAGCAGGTCGAAGCTCCAGCGCCCGCCGATCACGTCGGCGTGGCTCCAGACGAGCACCGCGGCGCCGGCGACGAACAGGCACCAGCCGAAAAGCTGGTACTGCAGGAAGCGCGACAGGGCGAGCGTCTCTTCGCGCGCCGAAGCCCAGCGCCAGAGCAGGTAGGCGACGAGCGCCAACTGGACGGCCGAGCCGGCGGCGAACCAGAGCAGGTTCATCGTCGTCAGCATGACCATCTGCGCCGACTCGATGACGAGCAGCACGCAGAGAAGGTGCACCGGCGAAATCTGGCGGCGCGCCATGCCGTAGAACGACAGGACGATGCCGAGCAAAGCGGTGAGCAGGATGAACAGCACGCTGATTCCGTCGGCGGCCGCGTGATAGGCGAACAGATCGACGCGTTCGGCGAACTGCAGCACTTCGCTCGTGGCGTCGATGCGCGCGTAGAGGTCGCAGGCGACGACCAGTTCGCCGACCGCGAACAGGCGCCCGAGGACGAGCGCCAGGTCGTCTTCGCGCATGATCGCGAGCAGAACAGCGCCGGCCAGCGGCAGCCACTGCAGCGTCGCCAACAGCGGATAGCCGGCGAGCGCCGTCCAGTGCACTTCGTTCATAGGATCACCACGAAGGTCGCCATGACCATCAACATCAGGTAGCGCGGTTGTTCGAGCAGCGTCTCGACGGTATCCGCGTAGTGCACGATGCGCTGCAACTGCCGCACCAGCGCCGAATCCTCGCCGCTCATCAGCAGCCGGCTTTCCCAGCGCTGCAGACGATTGGCGAAGGCGAACAACGCGCTGCCGGCCAATCCGTGGCCGCGAATCAGATCGTCCGCCGCGCCGCTGGGCGAATGGTCGTCGACGCGCGGCGCGCCGACCAGCGGGTCGATGAAGCGTTCGTCGAAAGCGCGCACGTCGCGCCCGAGGGCGAGCGTCGGGCGGGTCAACAGGCTGTGCGCCAGCGCTTCGATCCAGAAACGCTGCAGCGTCGCGGTGTACAGCCACATCCGGCCGGCCAGCCAGCCGGGAACCGGCGCCGCCGGGTGCGGAACGAGGTGCATGAAGGCTGGCGCGAGCAGGAACTGGTAGGCGCGCCAGCCGGCGTGCGCAGCCGACCAGCCGGCGGCCAGGGCAAACTGGCCGAGGCCGCAGAGCAGGAACATCAGGCCGACCTGCGCGACGGTGGAGAAGACCAGCGCCGATTTGACGTCGCTCTGAACGAGCGCGCAGAGCGTCCCGTAGAGCGCGCTGAGCAGGCCCGCGATGGCGATCAAGGCCAGCAGGTCGGGCACCTGGACGAGCAATTCCTGCATCCGGCAGAGCAGAAAAACGCCGGCGTGCACCATCAGCGAGCCGTAAAAGACGGCCGACGACGGCGTCGGCCCTTCGAGCGCGCGCGCGATCCACGGCGTAAACGGGACTTGCGCCGATTTGACCAGAGCAGCGACGACGAAACCGACCGCGAGCAGGCGCGCGGTCACCGTTGCCATCGTTCCGTCGCCGTCCAGCCACGCCCACTCGAGCGTGCCGACCGACCAGACGGCGAGCCCGATGGCGAGCAGAAAACCGGCGTCGCCGACCCGGTTGGTCAGGAAAACGAGCAGCGCGTTGCCGGTGGCGACCGGCCGCTGCCAGGCATAGCCGATGAGCAGCCAGGAACTGAAGCCGGCGATCTCCCAGCCGACGAAGGTCAGGACCGCATTGCCGGCGAGCGCGATGAGCAGCATGCCGGCGAGGAACAGCGCCAGCCCGCAGTGAAAGCGGTGGAAACCGGCCTCGCGATGCAGATAGGTGGCGGAAAAGCGCAGCGTCAGCGTGCTGATCAGCGTCACCAGCGTCGCCGCCGGCAGGCTGTACGCGTCGAGCAGGAAAGAGAGGCGCACCGGCACCGGACCGATGCGCAGCCAGTCGCCGGCGAGCACATGCTGCGGCGCGCAACCACCGATTGCCGCGAGGTCGAAAACGATCAGCGCGACGAGCGCGGCAAGCGCGCTGCCGCTGGCCAGACTGGCCGTCGCCGGCTCTGCCGCGTCGCCTTGCGGACGCAGCAGCATCCGGCAGCCGATCGCGCCGGCGGCGAGCAAGGGCAGCAGCGGCACCAGCCAGACGGCCTGCGACGTCGCCGCCAGCGCCGCGCAGGCGGCCGGCAGGAATTCGCCCGCGTTCACGGCTGGCGCCCGGCCGCGTCGACCAGCGCTGCACGGCTCGCCAGCGGGCGACGCAACAAGGCCGGCGGCAAAGGTTCGCGCTGGCCGGCGAACCAGTCGCTCGAGGTGTCGACCTCGGGCAGCGCCGGCCAGCCCGCGCTCGCCCCGGCTACCGGCGACACCGCGGGCGACGGCGAGTCGGCCGGCGCGCCGGTCGGCAGCGCGCGCGTCCAGCCGCTGGCCGGATCGAAGACGTGCAGTTCGGCGCGCTGCGGGTGCTTGGCGGCGAGCAGGATCCAGCCGTTGCCGATCAGTTCCTGCAGCGGCGGCTGGCGCTGGTAGATCGCCGTCAGAATCTCTATCGTCTGCTCGACGATGACCAGCAGGCGCATCGCTTCGTGGATTTCGACCATCTGCAGCGGCAGTCCGGTGCGCAGATCGGACGCGGCGCCCTGCATGACGGCGAAGAGACCGGCCAGGTTGTGCATGATCTTGCTGCCGCAACCGAAGCGCTCGTTGTCGACGGTCGAAAAGTAGTACTCGAGATTGATTCCGGCGCCCACCGGCCCGGCGGCGAGCAGCGTTGCTTCGAGGATGCGGCCATCGACATCGGGCAGCGGGTCGTACGAAATCAGGAAGGCGCGCCGGTCGAAGAAGGCGCCGCGGCTCATCGCTCGCCGGCCGACGAAAGCCGTCGCCACGGTCGCGTGCCCGAGTTCCGGACGCGCCTGGCCAAAATCATTGCGGCGATCGGCGAGGTGACGCAGCGCCTGCTCGGGCGACGGATCGCGCGGTGCCGAAGCAAAGCGCCGGCAACGTTCGACCGCGTGCCGGCGGGTCGCTTCCTGACAAGCCAGACGCACCTGCTCGAACGCCGGGCGCTGCGCCGGCGGGAGCTTTTCAAGGTCGTACCAGACGAAGCTTTCGTCGCAGGTGTTGTGCTCGGCGGCGATAAACCACGTCTGCTCGGGAATATGAATTCCCTGTCCGGCGAGTCCGGCGCGCACGTCCCGGAGGTTGGCCAGCGCGGCAAAAACGCGCGCGTTCGGCCCGCCGTGGCGGCCCGAGCACGCGCCGCAGTCGTAGGCCGAAAGATGCGGGTTGTTGCGGCTGTCCGAGCCGTGCCCGACGATCGCGACGAGCAGCGCGAAGTGCTCGGTGAGACCGATCGTGCGCAGGAAGCCGGCGACGCGCGCCACCTGTTCGCTGGCGCTGAAGCCGACGCGCGGCGCGTCGGCGTCGGCCTCGCGCGTGGCCTCGCCGGCCTCGGCAGTCAGTTGCAGATCGCCCGCCACCGGTGGCTCGTAAGCCTCACGCCGGCGCGCCAGGAGCGCCGCAAAGCGGCCCGGCGCCCAGGTGCGCGCAAGCAGCGCGGCGAGCGCCGGCGGACCGGCGAGCAGGCTGAGCACGGCGCCCAGCAAACCGCCGCGCCGGGTGCCCTGCTGCAGACGCTCCTGCCAGCGCAGGCGCAGCTTGCGCCGGCGTTGCTGGCGTTCATACGCGGCCGCCGCATCCGCGCCGACGACCTCGCGGATGCTGTTCGTCGGGCGCACGACGATCGGGCAGAGCGCCGTCGGCGCCTCGTCGTCCAGCCCTTGCCAGAGCATCGGTACGCCGAAGAAGCCGGCGGCACCGAAGGTTTCGTAAGCCGGATCGACTTCCTCCAGATGGCGGCGCGTACCCTCCTCGCGATCGTCCATGCAGAAGACGAACTGTGCCTGCGCCAGGCCGGCGAGCGCTGGCGCGCGGCCGTGATTGGCGAGTAGCGCGGCGAAAATCTGCTGCCGGTAGTGGTTCTCGTAGGCGAGCAGCCAGAGCAGTCCGCGCCGCTCGTCGTTCAGCCACGCGATGCCGGCGAGCAGGCGGTCGGCGGCACCGACGGCGTGCATGGCGCGCAATTCGCGCCCGCTCAGTCCGAGACGCAGCACCAGCGAGAACAGCGGCCAGGCAGCGCGCGCCTGCGCATCGCCGTCGTCGCCGGCGAGGCCGCCCGCTTCGGCAATGTGCCCGGCCAGGCGGCGCCAGCCGCTGTCCGGTCCACCCGCCGCCGTAGCGAGCAGCGGCGACAGCGCGTCGAGCACTTCGTCGGGCAGCGTTCCCTCGCCGTAGGCGTGGCGCAGCGCGAGTTCGTCCGGGTGCGCGGCAAAGTGTTCGCCGAGCGCTTGCAGATCGAGCGGCAGACCCCAGATGCGCCGCACGACTTGCTCCGCGTAAAGCCATTCGAGCACGACGCGCACAGCCAGAAAGTCGCACAGGCTGACCGGCAGCTCGTTGGCAGCGGGATGCGTCGCGCGCCAGTGGCACATGCCGGCCCAGCCGGGAAGTTCGCCAGCCAGACGCTGCAGATACGTCGGCCAGCACGCCTCATCGACCGCCAGTCGGCGCAGCCCATCGGCGATCGTCTGCCAGGGGTCGGCGGCGAGTTGCGCGATTTCGCGCCGCGCCCAGGCGAGTTCGTTCAGCTCCCACTGCCAGTCGACGCCGGCGCTCGCTCGCCAGGCCGCGAAGAAGCCTTGCTCGCGCGCCGGGTTCGCCCACGCCGCCAGACCGCGATCGAGGTGCGCCGCGAGGTGGCGGATAAACGGCGCGTGCAGCGCCTGGCGCAGATCCTCGCCGGTCAGATGCTGCAGCAGGTCGGCGATCGTCCACGTGTGGCCGAGACGCGCGAGCAGCGTCTGCCACAGCCCTGCCCCGCCGGCAGCGCGCGCCGACTCCGCATCCGCATCCGCATCCGCATCGGCGGAGCGCGCCGCGGTCAGCTCGCGCACCGCCTGCCAGAGATCAGCAACCAACTCCGACTCGGCGAGACCGTCGGCGGCGGCGGCGGCGAGCAGGCGCCGGCGCACTGCCGGATCAAGGTTCTCGGGCAGGCGCGTGTCAAGCTGCTGCTCCTCGACCAGCCAGCGCAGACCCTGCGCGGTCGGCGGCGCCGGCTGATGCAGGAGCAGCGCGCGCAGCAGATCGGCGCGCCGCAGCGGCGGCTCGCTGGCCGTCCAGAGAAGCTCGTCGGGGCGGCTGTCCGCCACCTGGCGCATGGCCGCGTCCAGGTCGGCTGCGTCGATCCGGCCCTGGCAAAAAAGCTCGCGGCAACGCGCTTCGGCAAGCCACGGACGCGCCCCGGTAAACCGCGCGGCAGCCGTCAGTGCCTGGGCAAAGGGCAGGTGCTGATAGGCGTGCAGCGTGTTGTGATGGACGAAATCGCGCAGCGGCGCCTGCGCCGGCAGGAGGTGCGCCAGATGCTCAACGCACTCGCGCAGGTGGGCAAGATCGTCGGCCGACATGCGCCTTCAGCCGGCGAACTGGCGCGCCAGCTTGGCCACCGAAGCGCCGAGCAGGCGCAGCAGCGGCGGCGGATAGACGCCGATGAGCACGCTGCCGCCAGCGAGCAGCGCGGCAGCCGCGACCTCCAGACGGCTGAGGTCGGCAAAGGCGGCGACGCCCGGCGCGGCCGTTCCGAAAGCGCGTTCGGGTCCGGTCGACAGGCAGCGGATGGCGCGCAGCGCGTACGCCGCCGAGATCAGGACGGCGAGCGACAGGAGGACCAGCCAGCCGCCCCAGCGCGCGTAAGCGCCGATCAGGACGTGCAGTTCGGCGATGAAGCCGGCGCTGCCCGGCAGGCCGACCGAGGCGAGCAGCGCGAAGACGATCCACACGGCAAAGCGCGGCGCGCTGCGCCTGAGCGCGCCGTAGTCGCCCAGGTTGCGGCTGTGCGTGCGCTCGTAGAGCAGACCGACGAGCAGAAAGAGCAGCCCGGCGGCGAAGCCGTGCGCCACCATCTGCGTCGCCGCGCCGTTCAGGCCGGCCGGGTTGAGCGCGGCGATGCCGAGCAGGACGACGCCCATGTGCGAAATCGACGAATAGGCGATCATCGCCTTCAGGTCGGTCTGCCGCCAGGCGAGTACGGCGCCATAGACCAGGCTGAGCAGGGCGAGCGCGGCCAGCCAATCCTGCAGCGCAAGCGCCGCCGCGGGCAGCGTCCACACGGCGCGGATCAATCCGTAAGCGCCCATCTTGAGGAGGATTCCGGAAAGCAGGATGGAGATCGGGCTCGGTGCCTCGACGTGCGCCAGCGGGAGCCAGCCGTGCAGCGGAACGATCGGCATCTTGACGCCGAAGCCGATGAGCAGGCCGAGAAAGACGAGCACCTGCGTGCGCACGGGCAATCCCGCGCTGCCCGCCGCCATGTCGACCATGGCGAAGCTGTGCTCGGGGGCAGCGTCGTAGAGCAGAAGCAGAGCGATCAACATGAAGACCGAACCGCCAAGCGTGTAGAGAACGAAGTTGAGCGCCGCGCGATGCCGATTGGCGCCACCCAGCCGATCGATCAGAAAGAACAGCGGAATCAGCGTCAACTCCCAGCAGACGTAGAACAACGACCAGTCGCGCGCGGCGAAGACGACGAGCAGCGCTGTTTCGAGCACCAGGATGAGCGAAAAGTAGAGGCGCGCACCGTTGCGCGTCGTGTCGCGCAACGTCGTCGATGAAACGATGGCGACGAAGCACAGGATCGTCGCCAGAACGACCATCGCCAGCGAAATCCCGTCCAGGCCGAGCGCCAGACTCGACCCCAGACGCGGATTCCACGGCCGCGTCTCGAAGAACTGAACGTCCGGCGAACTCGCGTCGAAACTGGCCGCCAGCCACCAGGAACAGAACATCGTGCCGGCCGCGGCAAGGCTGGCCAGATGGCGCTGCACGTCGGCGCTGCGGCTGGGCAGCAGCCAGAGCAGAGCGGCGCCCAGCAGGGGCAAAACGAGGAGAGTTTTCAGCATGCAGACGCGCCGGTGTGCGCTGCGGCAACGATTTCGCTTGAAATTCTTCTCCCCATGGACGACGATTATGCCAGCATTTGGCCGCCTGCGCGGCCGCCATCCACCGCCATCCACCGCTTGGAGACTCCGATGAGCGCTGCCATTTGTCGCCATCTGCGTATTCACGGCCGCGTCCAGGGCGTCGGCTATCGCTGGTCGCTGTGTGCTGAAGCACAACGCCTTGGCCTCGCCGGCTGGGTGCGCAACCGACGCGACGGCAGCGTCGAGGCACTCGTCGTCGGGCCGCCGGAAGCAGTCGATACGCTGACCCAGTGGGCGCAGCGCGGCCCCTCGATGGCCCGCGTCGACAGCGTCGTCAGCAACCCGGGCAACGCGGCTGAAGTCGATCCCGGCGCAGGCTTCGCGCAGATTGCGACTCGCTGAGCGAGCCCGCCAACGACTTCCTTCGCCGCCTGGCGGCGCTCCCATCTTTCTTTCGTGAGGGGCAGCAACGATGCATACCGCCCGTACGGCGCAAGCCGGAATCCTTCTCCCGTTGCCGCCGCTGGCGCGCTACCTGAGTTTTTCGCTTGCCCCGAGCGCAGCACCCGGCGCCAGCCTGCGCGCCTTGGCGGCGGTGATCGACGGCGAACGCGCCGTGCTTGGCATCGGGCGCAGCCTGGTCTCCGCGCTCGGCGCCGAGATCGCCGGACTGCGCGGCTTTCCGACGCTCGCCGGAGTGGGCGTCGAGCCGCCGGCGACGCCGGCGGCGCTGTGGATCTGGTTGCGCGGCGACGACCGCGGCGAGTTGCTGCAGCGCGCGCGCCGCTACGAGCATCTGTTGGCGCCCGCGCTGCGCCTCGACGACGCCTGCGACGCTTTCCAGCACGCCGGCGGGCGCGATCTGACCGGCTACGAAGACGGCACGGAGAATCCGGTCGGCGATGCGGCACGCAACGCAGGGCTGGTCGCCGACGACGACCCTGCCCTCGCCACCTCGAGTTTCGTCGCCGTGCAGCGCTGGCGGCACGATTTCGCGCGCTTCGAGCGAATGCCGCGGCGCAGCCAGGATCTGGCCATCGGCCGCCGGCGAACGAGCAACGAGGAGATCGACGACGCGCCGCCATCGGCGCACGTCAAGCGGACGGCGCAGGAAAGCTTCGCGCCGCCGGCTTTCATCCTCCGTCGTTCGATGCCCTGGGCGGAAGGAAACAGCGGGGGTCTCGTCTTCGTCGCCTTCGCCGCGTCTTTCGCCCCCTTTGAAGCGCAGCTACGCCGCATGCTCGGCCTCGACGATGGCGTCGTCGACGCGCTGTTCGCATTCACGCGTCCCGAGTCCGGCGCCTATTTCTGGTGCCCGGCCATGCGCGACGGCCAGCCCGACCTGCGGCCGCTGGGAATCGCCGGCTGACGCCGGGCCGGTCAACCGTCAGCGACCATCGGCGGGCGACACGATCACCCGGCGCCGGGTGGCAGCGCACGGCGCGCTTTCGCGCTCCGCCTAGCGACCCAGCTCGGCGCCGCTCGCCGCCAGCCGGAAGCCGCCGCTGTCGGTTTCCAGCCGACGCAGCCACTGTTCGAGCATCGTCAGGATCCAGACCATCTCGCCGTAGTAGCCCGGATGTTCCGGCAGGTATTCGGCGAACAGGCGGCGAACGAAGTCGCCGCGCACGATGTCGCGTTGCGCCAGAGCGCTCAGCGATTCCTCGCACAGTTGCCGCAAGGCGGGCGTTTGCGTCGCCCAGACGCCGAAAGGCAGGCCGAAGCCCTTTTTCTGCTTGGTGATGATCTCGTCGGGCAGGAAACCGCGCAGCGCTTCCTTGAAGAACCAGCGCAGTTTGAAACCACGTACCTTCCAGTTGGCGGGCAGCGCAAGCGAGAAATCGGTCACGCGGTCGGCGAGCAACGGGTAGCCGACGGCAATACCCGCCATCTGCGTCGCGCCACGGACTTTCGGCAGGTCGCTGTCGGCCAGCGTATAGCGCCAGTCGTACGCCAGCATGCGGTTGATCAGACTGGGCGTCGCACATTCGCTCCAGGTCGCTCGCGTATGCCGGGGCGGTTCGCCCGCTTCGACGCGGGCGAGAAAGCCGCTCGTCAGGATGTTCGCCGGGTCGAGCTGCATCAACAGATTGAAACTCTGCATACGATCGGGCATCGGCACGCGCGAATGGCGAACGTAGCCGGTCGCCTGGCGCAGTCCGGGAATGCGGCGCAACGGACTGTCGTCGGTGCATAAAGGCTCGATCAGCCGCCGCATGCCGCCCGGCAGTCGGTGATAGAACTCCAGGAAGCGCTGCATCGCATAGCGCGAATTGCCGCCGAAGAGTTCGTCGCCGCCGTCGCCGGCGAGCATCTTGCTGCAGCCGTCAGCGCGCGCCAGACGGGCGCAGATATACGCCGGCAGCGCCGACGAGTTGCCGAACGGCTGGTCGTGATGTTGCGCGACTGCCGGAATGTCTGCCACCAGGTCTTCCGGGGTGACGTAGTAGGCCCGATGCTGGCAGCCGAAATGCTTGGCGGCGATGCGCGCGTACTCCATTTCGTCGTAGCCCTCGGCGGCAAAGCCGATCGAATAGGCGAGCGGCGGCTTGCCGCTGATTTCGCCGAGCAGTCCGACGACCGTCGAACTGTCGGTCCCGCCCGAGAGGAAAGCACCCACCTGCGAATGGCCGACGAGTTCGCTGGCCACGCTCTCGCGCAGCACGCTGAGGAAGGTTTCGCGCGCGCTGGCGAAGGACATCCCGCGCTGTTCGTCAAAGCGCAACGGCCAGTGACGCACTTCGCGCGCGCCCTGGCGGTCGACCAGCAGGGCGTGCGCCGCCGGCAAGCGGCGTACGCCCTGGAATACCGTGCGCGGCGCTGGAATCATGTGAAAGTACAGAAAATCGAAAATCGCCTGCGGATCGAGTTCGTTACCACGCCGGTCGACGCAGTCGGCGCGGTCGGCAAAGGCGAGCGTCTGCTCGTCGAGGCGATAGCACAAGGTTTCGCTGGCGAAACGATCGACCGCCAGAAAGACACACGCGCGCGCCACATCGACCACGGCAAAGGCGTAGCTGCCGGTCAGACTGGCGCACAGTTCGGGGCCACTCGCTTGCCAGGCAGCGAGAACGACGCTCGCCGCATCGGCCACCGCAGCTTGGGCGAGCGCATCGTCGCTGCGCCGGCGCGGCGTGCCGACGGCCACGCACACCGCGCTGGCATTACGCGCGGTTGACGATCCGAGCACAACGAGCGAGGCAAGCAAGTCCTGCGCGGCAGCCGGATCGCGCAGCCGGGAAAGGTCGATCTGGCCGGAGAGCCTTGGTTTCATGGTGGTTATCTCGCGGAGGAAGGCGGGGCAACGCGCGGGCGGCGCAGAAGCGCGTCAAGAAGCGCGTTATATTCTCACAGAAGCCGGCCTCCACTCCACAGGCGCCGGTCACCGTTCGGCGCAGCGGCGGCTGGCTGTTCGCGTTCGGCCAAGCGCAGCGCGGCACGCCGTCGCGGCCGACCGCGATGTGTCAATCGTCCACCGGTCGGCTACCTTGTCAACCGCAAACGTGCAAAATGCGTTGGCTAGGCAAGAGAATTGGCTTATTCTCGCCCGTTCGTTCGTTCGTTCGGGCGGCGTGGCGCGGCAGGCGCTCGTGGGCTGATCGTTTTCGGCAATCCCGGGACCGCCTGCCTGGCCGTGACGACGCATTCTGGCGTGTCCCGGTCGTTTTTAGATCGTCCAGCTCTGCCAGGTTGCCCAGCCTGTCCAGTTTGTCCAACCACACTTGCGGGAGCGCGCCATGAGCCGTGCCAACGAAGAAATCATCGCCGCCAGCGAAGCGAGCATCGACGCACTGGCCGCCCTGACCAGCGCCGCGCTCGACGCCAGCGAACGCATTCTCAGCCTGCACCTGCATACCGCCCGCGCCCTGCTCGGCGACGCTTTTCTTTACAACGAATCGCTGGCGACGGCGCAGGATTTCGAACGCGTCGTGTCGCTCAGCGCCGAACTGACCCGGCCGTTGATCGACCGTTACGGTGCGTACGCCCGCCGTGTCGCCGAGATCACCGCGCGCACCGTCGAGGAAGCCGCCAATCTGAGCGAGACGCACTGCCGCTTCTGAACGGCGCCGGCGCGCAGTCGGCGCAGCGGGAGATTTCTGGTATAAGTGCACCCCCTCCCCCGTTCGCCTGCCGGCCTCATGACCGACCGAAAACTGACCCACCTGAAGGCTCTCGAAGCCGAAAGCATCCACATCATTCGCGAAGTTGCCGCCGAGTTCGAACGGCCGACGATGCTTTATTCGATCGGCAAGGACTCGGCGGTGATGCTGCACCTCGCGCTCAAGGCCTTCCATCCGGGCAAACCGCCGTTTCCGCTGATGCATGTGGACACGACGTGGAAGTTCCGCGAAATGATCGAGTTCCGCGACCGGCACGTGCGCTCTCTCGGCCTGGAACTGATCGTGCACATCAACGAAGACGGTGTTCGTCAGGGAATCAGCCCCCTGCGCCACGGCAGCAAGAAGCACACCGACATCATGAAGACGGAAGCGCTCAAGCAGGCGCTCGACAAGTACCGCTTCGACGCGGCTTTCGGCGGTGCGCGGCGCGACGAGGAGAAGTCGCGCGCGAAAGAGCGCGTGTATTCGTTTCGCGACGCGCACCACCGCTGGGACCCGAAGAACCAGCGCCCCGAGTTGTGGAACCTCTACAACGGCAAGATCAACCCGGGCGAAAGCATTCGCGTCTTTCCGCTTTCGAACTGGACCGAACTCGACGTCTGGCAGTACATCCATCTGGAGAACATCCCGATCGTACCGCTCTACTTCGCCGCCCGGCGGCCGGTGGTCGAGCGCGACGGCGTACTGATCATGGTCGACGACGAGCGCTTCGAACTCCGCCCCGGCGAGCAGCCGATGATGAAGATGGTCCGCTTCCGGACGCTCGGCTGCTACCCGCTGACTGGCGCCGTCGAATCGACGGCAAACACGCTACCCGAGATCATCCAGGAAATGCTGTTGACGCGAACTTCCGAGCGGCAGGGCCGGGTGATCGACCACGACCAGGCGGGTTCGATGGAAGAGAAGAAGAAGGAAGGCTATTTCTGATTTCCTGACCGCCTGACCTGGCGCGCCGCCTGTTCGGGCGCGCCGTTCGCCCGTCCCGAGGTTGCCCAAAATGTCCCACCAGTCCGAACTGATCAGCACCGACATCCACGCCTATCTGGCGCAACACGAGCGCAAGCAACTGCTCCGCTTCCTGACCTGCGGCAGCGTCGACGACGGCAAGAGCACGCTGATCGGGCGCCTGCTGCACGATTCGAAGATGATCTACGAAGATCAGCTCGCCGCCATCCAGCGCGACAGCCTGAAGTCGGGGACGACCGGCGGCGACCTCGACCTCGCCTTGCTCGTCGACGGGCTGCAGGCCGAGCGCGAGCAGGGAATCACCATCGACGTCGCCTACCGCTACTTTTCCACCGCGCAGCGCAAGTTCATCATCGCCGACACGCCCGGGCACGAGCAGTACACGCGCAACATGGCAACCGGCGCCTCGACCTGCGACCTGGCGATCATTCTGGTCGACGCGCGCTACGGCGTGCAGACGCAAACCCGGCGGCACAGCTTCATCGTTTCGCTGCTCGGCATACGCAACGTCATCGTGGCGATCAACAAGATGGACCTGCTCGACTTCGAGCAGACGGTCTTTGCACGGATCCACGACGAGTACCTGGAATTCGCCAGCGGACTCGGCTTCACCGACCTGCGTTTCATCCCGATCTCGGCGCTGCACGGGGATAACGTCGTCCGGCGCAGCGAAAGGACGCCGTGGTTTTCCGGCGAGCCGCTGATGGATGTGCTGAACACGATCGAGATTGCCGCCGACCGGAATCTCGCCGACCTGCGCTTCCCGGTGCAGTGGGTCAATCGGCCGAATCTCGACTTCCGCGGTTTCAGCGGAACGCTGGCTGCCGGCGTCCTGAAGAAGGGCGACGCGGTGCTTGCCCTGCCCTCGCGCCGCCGCAGCCGCGTCAAGGCGATCGTCACCTACGATGGCGAGCTGGCCGAGGCCTTCCCGCCACAGGCGATCACCGTCACGCTGGAGGACGAAATCGACGTCAGCCGCGGCGACCTGCTCGTTCGTCCGGGCGAGGAGCCGACGCTCGACTCGCGCTTCACCGCGCATCTTGTCTGGATGAACGACGCGCCGCTGATTCCCGGTCGGCAGTATCTGCTCAAATTGGCAACGCGCACGGTGGCTGGCGCCGTCGCCCGCATCGTCCATCGCATCGACATCAACACGCTCGCAACGCACGCGGCTGAACAGTTGAATCTGAACGAGATCGGCTTGTGCGAACTGGCGCTGAGCGCGCCGATTGCCTTCGACCCCTACGCGCGCGTGAAGGCGACCGGTTCGTTCATCCTGATCGACCGCCTGACGCACGCAACGGTGGCCGCTGGAATGATCGTGCGCGCGGCAGCGCGCCAGGAACAATGGCATCCGGTAACGCCGGCGGAACGCGCGGTGCGTTTCGGTCAACGCGCGCTGATCGTCTGGCTGACCGGCGCAGACCGTCGGCCGGCAGCGCGCCAGCTCGAACGCCGGCTGTTCGACCGCGGCTACACCTGCCTCGTGCTCGATGAAGAAGCATCGCCAGCGCAAGCGGCAAGCATGGCGCGCCAGATCAAGGCCGCCGGGCTGATCTGCATCTGCCCGAGCGACGAGCCACCGACCGGACTGGCGGACGATCCGGCGCAGCTCGTCGTCGACGCCCAGGCACTCGATCTCGAAGCGCTGATCACCCTGCTCGCGCTGCCGGCCGCCGCCGCCGACCAGCCCGCCTACGAAATCTGACCCCCGCCGTCCGCACGAAGCGCAGCGCCCCCCTGCCCGCCACGCCTGCTGGCCGCCACTGGCCGCGCGCGGATCAGACAACGAGTTCGAGCAAGTAGCCGGCCAGCGCGCTGCCGGCGACCACCAGCCAGGGCGGCACGCGCCAGAAGACGAGCGCGACCAGCGCGCTGAGCGCCAGGGCAAAGTCGGCCGGTTGCCGGATCGCACTCGTCCACACCGGATGATAGAGCGCGGCGAGCAAAAGCCCGACGACGGCCGCATTGACCCCGGCCAGCGCCGCCTGTGCGCGTGCGCTGCGCCTGATCTGCGCCCAAAAAGGCAGCGCCCCGACGACCAGCAGGAAGGCTGGCAGGAAGATGGCGAGCAGGCAGACGACGCCGCCCAGCCAACCATTCGTCGGCTCGCGCATGGCGGCGCCGAGAAACGCGGCAAAGGTGAACAGCGGACCGGGAACCGCCTGCGCCGCACCATAGCCGGCCAGAAAGGCATCGTCGGCCAGCCAGCCACTGGGAACGACCTCGGCGCGCAGCAGCGGCAGAACGACGTGCCCGCCGCCGAAGACGAGCGAGCCGGCACGATAGAAAGCGTCGACGCGCGCCAGCGTGGCGTTCGGAAACGATTGCGCGAGCAGCGGCAGAGCGAGCAGCAGAACGACGAACAGCGCCAGCCAGACGGCGCCGCTGCGGCGCCCGATAGCGACCGGCAAGGGCTCGGGCGCAGCGCCGCTCGAACCTGCGAAGAGCAGCGCGCCAGCGACGGCCGCCACGCCAATCACACCGACCTGCCCCCAGGTACTCGGCCAGAGCAGCAAGGTACACGCGGCCAGCGCCATCAGCGTAACGCGCGCTGCATCGCTGCACAGGCTGCGGCCCATTCCCCACACCGCCTGCGCAACGACGGCAACGGCGACGACCTTGCAACCGTGCAGGACGCCAGCCGGAACGCCATCGCCGAAACCGGTCAGACCAAGAGCAAAAGCAATCAGCAGCAACGCCGAGGGCAGCGTAAACCCGGCCCAGGCAGCCAGCGCACCGGCATAACCGGCACGCGACAGGCCGAGCGCGATGCCCACCTGACTGCTCGCGGGACCGGGAAGAAACTGGCACAAGGCAACGATATCGGCGTACGCGCGCTCGCTGAGCCAGGCGCGGCGGTCGACGAACTCGCTGCGAAAGTAACCCAGATGAGCGACCGGTCCGCCAAACGAAGTCAGCCCCAGACGCAGGAAAATCCGGAAGACGTCCCACGCAGTGTGATCGTCGAATCGCCGCCCCTGCCTTGCCGCTGACGCCATTCCCTGCCCCTCCACCGATCAAGCGCGACCGCCTTTCGCCGTCCTTGGCCGCAAGAGCGCAGCGCCGGTCAATTCGCACAGCGGCTGGCCATCCGCGGCGGCGGCTTTGCCGCAGCCCGACAATGCTATACCATTCGCCGCTGGCAGCAAGCTGCAGGCGAGCGAACCCGTGAGCCTTGCCGGCAGTGGCCGAGCAACGGGCCAAGCAGCGGCCGAGCGGCCAGCGGTCGCCGGCAACGCTGGAGCAAGCGATGCTCCGCGTCCACCCAGGACGACCGGCCGCGCGCCAACCGAGCAAGCGTCAAGGAGAAAACAAATGAACAATCCCGTGCCGCCAGTTGACCTGGAAACCGAAGCCTCGCTGCTCGCTGCGCCGTCCGAGGACTACATGTCTGCCCGGCAGCTCGCCTTCTTTCGCCGCCGTCTGCTCGGCGAGGAACAAGCGCTGCTCGCTGCGGTCAAGGAAACCGCTGGCCACCTGCAGCAGGCCGAAACAAGTTCGGACTGGAGCGATCGGGCAAGCACCGAAGAAGAACACACGCTCGAACTGCGCGTGCGCGACCGGGAAAGAAAGTTGCTGCAGAAGATCCGCGAAGCGCTGCGCCGTATCGACGACGGCAGCTACGGCTGGTGCGAGGAAACCGGCGAAGCGATCGGCCTCGCCCGCCTGCTCGCCCGCCCGACGGCAGCGCTCTGCCTGGAAGCGCAAGAAAGGCGCGAACAGACCAAGCGCCGCTTCGCCTGACGCCGCCCACACCGTCGCTGGCACCAGCAAGGCCAGCGCTCAGGCGAGCAAGGCGCGCGTCACCGCCTCGGCCACCTCGATTCCGTCGATCGCCGCCGACAGAATGCCGCCGGCGTAACCGGCGCCCTCCCCGGCCGGATACAGGCCTTTCAGGTTGAGGCTCTGGTAGTCGGCGCCGCGCGTGATGCGCACCGGTGACGAGGTCCGCGTTTCAACGCCGGTGAGCAGCGCATCGGGCAGCGCGAAACCGGGAATCTGCCGGTCGAAAGCGGGCAGCGCCTCGCGCAGAGCGGCAATCGCGTAGGGCGGCAGCGCGCTTGCCAGGCTGCCCAGGAGCACGCCCGGCCGATACGACGGAACGACCGCGCCGAGCGCGGTCGACGCGCGATCAGCCAGAAAATCGCCGAGCAACTGGCCGGGCGCAGCGTAAGTGCCGCCGCCAAGTTCGAAGGCGTGCCTTTCGAGCTGCCTCTGCAGCGCGATCCCGGCCAGCGGACCGCCGGGGAAATCGGCCGGCGTGATGCCGACGACCAGCCCGGCATTGGCGTTGCGTTCGTTGCGCGAGTACTGGCTCATGCCGTTGGTGACGACGCAGTTGGCCTCGGAAGTCGCGGCGACCACCGTACCGCCCGGACACATGCAGAAACTGAAGACGGTCCGCCCATTGCTGCAGTGGTGAACCAGCTTGTAGTCCGCTGCACCGAGCAGCGGATGCCCGGCGTACGCCCCGAAGCGCGCGCGGTCGATCAACGACTGCGGATGCTCGATGCGCAGCCCGATGGCAAAAGGCTTGGCTTCGATGAACACGCCGCTGCGTGCCAGCATGTCAAAGGTGTCGCGCGCGCTGTGGCCGAGCGCCAGGACGACGTGCTCGGCGGCGATTTCCTCGCCGGACGCCAGCCGCACGCCGCGCACGCACCCGCCTTCGATGTGCAGGCCGCTGACGCGTTGCTGAAAGCGCACCTCGCCGCCCAGGCGCTCGATCTCGTGGCGCATGCGCTCGACCATGCCGACCAGACGAAACGTGCCGATGTGCGGCTTGCCGAGGTAGAGGATTTCGGGCGGCGCGCCGGCTTTGACGAACTCGCCGAGCACCTTGCGCGCGTAGTGCCGGGGGTCCTTGATCTGGCTGTACAACTTGCCGTCGGAAAAGGTGCCGGCACCCCCCTCGCCGAACTGCACGTTCGATTCCGCGTCGAGCACGTTGTTGCGCCATAGCCGCCAGGTATCCTGCGTACGCTCGCGCACTGCCTTGCCGCGTTCGAGGACGAGCGGGCAGAAACCGCTCTGGGCGAGAATCAGCGCGGCAAAAATCCCGGCCGGGCCGAAACCGACGATCACCGGCCGGCTGCGCAGGCGTGCCGGCGCGTGCCCGACGAAGCGGTAGCGCATGTCCGGCGTCGGCCGCAGGTGCGGGTCATCGCTGCGGTCTTGCCACAGCGCGGCTTCGTCGGCCAGCCGCACGTCGAGCGTGTAGATCAGGGTCGGCGGACGCCCGCGGCGCGCGTCGTGACTGCGCCGGAAGACGCTCAGATCGAGGATCTCGCTCGGCGCAAGCGCGAGGCGCGTGGCTACTGCGGCACGCAGCGCCTCCGGCGGGTGGTCGAGCGGCAGGCGGATTTCACTGACGCGCATCGCCGCTACCCGTCTCGTCGCGGGCACGCTGCTCTGAGGCGAACGCCGGCTGACCGTAGGTGGCGAAACGCGCACAGACCAGCGCCATCTCGTCGGCATCGAGCAGCACCGGCGGGCCGATCTGGCAGGCGCGCCAATATTGCTCGCAGAGCGCTTCGAGTTCGCCGCCGAGGTCGATCGCCTGTTCCAGGTCGTCGGCGAGGACCAGCATGCCGTGGTTGGCGAGCAGGCACGCGCGCCGCCCGGCGATCGCCGGCACGATGGCGTCGGACAGGGCTTGCGTGCCGAAGGTCGCGTAACGCGCGCAACGCACGCTGTCGCCGCCGAAGCGCGCGATCATGTAGTGGAAAGGCGGAATGTCGCGCCGCAGGCAGGCCAGGCTGGTCGCGAACGGCGAGTGCGCGTGCAGGATCGCGCCCGCCTCCGGCCGCGCCTGGTAGAGGTCGTGGTGAAAGCGCCACTCGGACGACGGCCGGCGCCCGCCCAGCGAACCGCCGGCAAAGCGGATCAGGACCAGGTCGTCGGCGTGCAGCCGATCGTAGCGCATGCCGGTCGGCGTGATCAGGAAGCCCGCCTCGCCCTCCGGCCCGTCGGCGCGCGTGCGCACGCTGAGGTTGCCGGCACAACCGCGATTCAAGCCGCTGGCGGCCATGCGCACGGCCGCCGCGATCAATTGCTGGCGTGGCTCAGACATGCGCTTCCTCCGGATAAAGCGTCAGCAGGCCGGCGCGCGTTGCCGGGCAGCAGCCACGCTCGCTGATCAAGGCGCTGACGCAAGCGGCCGGCGTTACGTCGAAAGCCGGATTGGCGACCGGCACCGACGCGTCGATCTGGCGCAGGCAGCCGACCGCGTCAGCGCCCGTGCGGCCGTGCAGCCAGCGCAGCTCGTCGCCCGCGCGTTCCTCCAACGGAATCGCTGCGCCGTCCGGGCAGGAAAAGTCGAACGTCGAACGCGGCGCAGCAACGTAGAAAGGCACTTGCGCCGCCGCCGCGGCCAGCGCCTTGAGGTAGGTGCCGATCTTGTTCGCCACGTCGCCGTTGGCGGCGATCCGGTCGGCACCGACGATCACCGCGTCGACTTCGCCGCGCGCAAGCAGCAGACCCGCCGCGTTGTCGGCAATCAGCGTGTGGGCAATCCCCTGCTGGCCGAGTTCCCAGGCGGTGAGCAGGCCCTGATTGCGCGGGCGCGTTTCGGAAACCCAGACATGCACGTCGATTCCTTCGGCAAAAGCGGCGTAGATCGGCGCCAGCGCGGTGCCATGATCGACCGTCGCCAGCCAGCCGGCGTTGCAATGCGTCATCAGCCGCCAGCGCCGCGCAGGCGGACAACACGCGCGCAGGAGGCGCAGACCGTGCTCGCCGATCCGCCGGCACTGCTCGACATCCTCCTCGGCAATCGCCGCTGCCTCGCGCCAAGCGGCAGCGGCACGCGCTGCCGGCGCCAGGCCGTGCACGCGCTGGTACACGCGGCGCAGGGCCCAGTGCAGATTGACCGCGGTCGGCCGGGTCGCCGCCAAAGCCGCGTGTGCCGCGTGCAGGTGCGCGTCGTCGGCCCGCTCGGCAAGCGCCATTGCCAGCCCGTAAGCGGCGGTAACGCCGATCAGCGGCGCCCCACGCACCTGCATGTCGACAATCGCGCGCAGCGCGTCGTCCAGGCTGGACAGGCGAAGCAGACGGAAGGCGTGCGGCAGCGCCGTCTGATCGATGATCTCGACGGCGCCTTCATCGGTCAGCGGCCGGATCGTCCGCATCGGTTTGCCGAGAACCTGCATGCGCCGCATTCTACCAGCCGCAACCGGGTATGCTGTCGCTGGCTTCGGCGCAGCGCCGGGAAGCGACAAATATCGCACGGACAGCGACCCGTTTCCCGCTTAAGATTCGTTCGTTGCCGCTCGGCTTTCCCGAGCGCACGCTGACTTGCGAGGAAAGATGATGAAATGCCCGAGCCGACTGCCCAGCCGTCATCCGCGGCTGGCCTGTATCGTCACCCTGGCCACCGCCACGCTGCTTGGCGCCGCCAGTGCAGCCGAGATGCCGAAGCGCAAACCGGGTCTCTGGGAGGTCAATGCGCAGATGACCGGAATGCCCTCGGCCGGGCCGATGCAGCAGTGTATCGACCAGACGACCGACGACCTGATGCAGCAGCGGGCGAGCGCGCAGAAGCAGAACTGCAGCGTCATCGAGATCAAGCCGCAAGGCAACAGGGTCAGCGTGCATTCGGTGTGCAAGGTGCAGAACAGCACGGCAACCACCGACGCCGTCTTTGTCGGCGCTTTCGATTCCGCCTACAAGGGCGACATGCTGACCCGCTTCAATCCGCCGCTGAACGGCATGAGCGAATCGAAGGTGAACATCGACGCGCGCTGGCTCGGTCCGTGCAAACCCGGCCAGAAGCCGGGCGACGTTGTGATGCCGAACGTCGGCGGGATGAACATCAACGAAATGATGAAGGACCCGCGCGTTCAGGAAATGATGAAGCGGCAGAAGTAGGACGGTCCGGCCAGTCGGCGGCGTTTGCCTCAGGCAGGACGCGCCGCCGGCAAGCCGCCGATCGGCGCTGCGGCGGCGCTCAAAGCAGCGCTTCCACCCCGCGCGCCAGCGTTTCCGGGGTAGTCGCCGGCGCGTAGCGCTCGACCACCGCGCCCGCGCGGTCGACCAGAAACTTGGTGAAGTTCCACTTGATCGCTTCGCTGCCGAGCAGGCCGGGGGCGGCCTTCTTCAGGTGGCGAAAAAGCGGGTGCGCGTGTTCGCCATTGACCTCGACCTTGGCGAACATCGGGAAAGTGACGCCGTAGTTCTTCTGGCAGAAAGCGGCGATCTCGCTCGCCTCGCCCGGTTCCTGGGCGCCGAACTGGTTGCACGGAAAGCCGAGAACGACCAGTCCGCGCTCCCGGTATTTCTCGTAGAGCGCCTGCAGACCGACGTATTGCGGTGTAAACCCGCATTCGCTGGCGGTGTTGACGATGAGCAGGACCTGGCCGGCGTAGTCGGCCAGCGACTGGCTGCCGCCGGTGAGGCGCTCGGCGCTGATTTCGTAGATCGATGCGGCCATGCTGGGTTCCTCCAGTAAGCGGTGAACGGCGATCGGTCGGCGCGGCCGCGCGCTCGGCGCAGCGCCCGGTCGGCGCCGCCGGCGAAGCTAGACCTCGATCTGGCCGTCGGCCTCGTCGAGCGGTGTGCAGGCGCAGAACAGGTGGCGATCGCCATAAACGTCGTCGACCCGATTGACGCTCGGCCAGAACTTGTTGCGCGCGACGTACGGCAGCGGAAAGACGGCTTGCTGGCGACTGTACGGCCGCTGCCAATCAGTCTCGACCAGGTCGGCCTGCGTGTGCGGTGCGCGCCGCAGCGGATTGTCGTCGGCCGGCCAGTGCCCCTGCTCGATCAGGCGAATCTCCGCCCGAATGGCGCGCATTGCGTCGATGAAACGATCGAGTTCGGCCTTCGATTCCGATTCCGTGGGCTCGACCATCATCGTTCCAGCCACCGGGAAGCTCACCGTCGGCGCGTGGAATCCGTAGTCCATCAGACGCTTGGCGATGTCGATCTCGCTGACGCCGGTCGCCGCCTTGAGTGGTCGCACGTCGAGGATGCATTCGTGTGCAACACGCCCGTGCCTGCCGGCGTAGAGCACCGGATAGTCGTCGCGCAAGCGGCTGGCGAGGTAATTGGCGTTGAGAATCGCCACCTCGCTGGCGCGTTTCAAACCGCTGCCGCCCATCATCGCGATGTACATCCAGGCAATCGGCAGGATCGCCGGCGAACCCCATGGCGCTGCGGAAACCGCGCCCTGCCCGGCGTGCGGCCCGCTGACCGGCTGCACCCGATGGTTCGGCAGGAAGGGAGCGAGATGCGCCTTGACGCCAATCGGTCCCATGCCCGGGCCACCGCCGCCGTGCGGAATGCAGAAGGTCTTGTGCAGATTCATGTGGCTGACGTCCGCGCCGATCAACGCCGGTGAAGTCAGACCGACCTGCGCGTTGAGGTTGGCGCCGTCCATATACACCTCGCCACCGTGCGCATGCACCCGTTCGCAGACCGCCTTGACCGATTCTTCGAAGACACCGTGCGTCGAGGGATAAGTCAGCATCAGGCAGGCGAGCTCGTCGGCGTGCTCGGCGGCTTTCGCCGCCAGATCGTCGACGTCGATGTTGCCGGATTCGTCGCAATCGACGACGACGACGCGCATGCCACACATCTGCGCCGTCGCCGGGTTCGTCCCGTGCGCCGAACGTGGAATCAGGCAGACCTTGCGCCGGCTTTCACCGCGACTGGCGTGGTAGCGCGCGATCGTCACCAGACCGGCGTACTCGCCCTGCGCACCCGAATTGGGCTGCATGCAGATGGCGTCGAAACCGGTGATCGCCTGCAGCCAGTTTTCCAGTTCGCCGATCATCTGCAGGTAGCCCTCGGCCTGATCGAGCGGGACGAAGGGATGGATGTCGGTGAACTCGCGCCAGGTAACCGGCATCATCTCGCTCGCCGCGTTGAGCTTCATCGTGCACGAGCCGAGTGAGATCATCGAGCGGTCGAGTGCCAGGTCCCTTTCCTGCAGCATCTTCAGGTAGCGCAGCATGGCGTGTTCGGTGTGGTGCGCGTTGAACACCGGGTGCGTCAGGATCGCGTCACGGCGCAAGAGCGCAGCCGGCAGGTCTTCCTCGCCGCTCTGCCGCACCTGCTCGTCAAGCCGATAGGGGTCGGCGTTGATTCCGGTGATCAGCTTGATCAGCCGGGTAATGTCGGTCGGCGTCGTTTTCTCGTTCACCGCAATGCCGATCACGCCCGGCGACACCTGGCGCAGGTTGTAGCCCGCCTCGAGCGCCGCGCGGTAGGTCGGCAGCGCGTGGCTACCCAGGTTGACCCGCAGCGTGTCGAAGAAACACTCGCTGATCAGCGTCATTCCGGCCCGCCGGACACCTTCGGCGAGAATTGCTGCCAGCCGGTGAATCCGGCCGGCGATCGTGCGCAGGCCGTGCGGCCCATGATAGACAGCGTACATGCCGGCCATGTTGGCGAGCAGAACCTGCGAGGTGCAGATGTTCGAGTTCGCCTTCTCGCGCCGGATATGCTGCTCGCGCGTCTGCAGCGCCATGCGCAGCGCGCGCTTGCCGCGGCTGTCGACCGAAACGCCGATGATGCGCCCGGGAACCGAACGCTTGTACTCGTCGCGCGTCGCGAAGAAAGCCGCGTGCGGTCCGCCGAAGCCGAGCGGAACGCCAAAGCGCTGCGCCGAACCAAGCGCGATGTCGGCGCCCATCTCGCCTGGCGAACGCAGCAGGACGAGCGCCATCAGGTCGGCGGCAACCGCCGTCACCGCCCCGCGCGCCTTCACCGCAGCGATCGGCGCGCTCAGGTCGATGACCTCGCCGCGATCGTTCGGATACTGGAATAGCGCGCCAAAGACCTCGTGCTCGGCCGCCTCGGCGGGCGCCCCGAGAAGCAGCTCGAAACCGAAGCACGCGGCACGCGTGCGCAGCACGTCGATCGTTTGCGGAAAGCAGTCGGCGTCGACGAAGAACGTATTCGACTTCACCTTGCTGATCCGGCGCGCCATGGCCATCGCCTCGGCGGCTGCCGTCGCCTCGTCGAGCAGCGACGCATTGGCCAGATCCAGCCCGGTCAGGTCGATCACCATCTGCTGGAAGTTGAGCAGCGCCTCCAGCCGCCCTTGCGCAAGCTCGGCCTGGTACGGCGTGTAAGCCGTATACCAGCCTGGATTCTCCAGCACGTTGCGTTGAATGACCGGCGGCGTGATCGTGTCGGCGTAGCCCATGCCGATCATCGAATGCTGCAGGCGGTTGCGTCCAGCCAGTGTGCGCAGCGTGGCGAGCGCTTCGCTCTCTGGACGTGCTTCGGGCAGCGCCAGGGGTTCATCCAGGCGAATCGATTCCGGCACCGTCTGCGCGATCAGCTCGTCGAGACTGGCGGCGCCGACGGCCGTCAGCATGGCTGCGATTTCGTCGGCGCTGGGGCCGATGTGGCGCTTGCTGAACTCGCTGCGCTGCTCCAGCGCAAACAGGCTGGGCAAGGCGTGGTGGCTTCGTTCCATGACGTCTCCCGGCAGGCGATCGGATTACTGGGCAGCGTCGACGACCTGCTGGTACGCCGCCGCGTCGAGCAAGCCGTCAACCTCGGCGGCCGCCGCCGGTGCCATGACGAACAGCCAGGCAGCGTAGGCGTCCTGATTGACCCCCTCCGGCGCATCGACCAGCGCACTGTTGACTTCGACGACGGTTCCCGCCACCGGTGCGTAAACGTCGGCCGCCGCCTTCACCGACTCGACGACCGCCGCCTCCTGCCCCGCCGCCAGTTCCTTGCCGAGTTCCGGCAGTTCGATGAAGACCAGATCGCCGAGCAACTCCTGCGCGTGGTCGGTGATGCCAACGGTGATCGTGCCGTCGCTCTCCAGGCGTATCCATTCGTGACTGCGCGTGTACTTGAGGTCGGAAGGAATGTTCATTGTGTTCTCCAGATCAGATGATTCGGTTGACTCGGCAGATGGGCTGACCGGGCGGACGACCGGCTCGCTCGGCGACGGCCTAGACGAGCACGCGCCCGTGGCGGACGAAAGTTGGTTTGACCACACGCGCCGCCAGCAGTTTTTTGCGCACGCGCACGCTGACCGTCTCGCCGACCGCGGTCGGCAACGGCAGACGCGCCAAGGCGATCGACTGCTGCATCGTCGGCGCAAAGCTGCCACTGGTGATCTCGCCGCGGCCATGTTCGCCGACCACCTCCTGATGCGCGCGCAGCACGCCGCGTTCGAGCAGGACCAGGCCGAGAAACTGCTGCCGTTGCCCTTGTCCGAGCAGCGCCGCCTTGCCGACGAAGTCGCGCGGCGAAACCAGATCGACCGTCCACGCCAAGCCGGCGTCGAGCGGCGAAACGCCCTCGTCCATGTCCTGTCCGTACAGATTCATCCCCGCTTCCAGGCGCAGCGTGTCGCGCGCCCCGAGGCCGCAGCGGCGCACGCCGGCCTCCGCCAGCGCCTGCCACAGCGCGCTCGCGCGCTCGGCCGGCAGCGTGATCTCGTAGCCGTCCTCGCCGGTATAGCCGGTGCGGGCAATGAACAGGTCGCCGGCATCCGCGGCAAAGAAGGGCTTCAGCGCCTCGCTGGCAGCCCGCGCTTCGGGCAAGACGCGCCAGACCTGCTGCCGCGCCTGTGGCCCCTGCACGGCGATCATCGCCAACGCGCCGGCGCCCTGTCGGCGCGGCGTGAGTTCGACGGCCAACGCCCATTCGGCCAGGCGCGCATTCATCCAGGCGAGATCCTTGACCGCCGTTCCCGCATTGACGACGACGCGAAAGCGCTCGTCATCGATGAAGTAGACGATCAGGTCGTCGATCACCCCGCCGTCCGGATTGAGCATCGTGCTGTAGAGCGCCTTGCCGGGAACCGTCAGGCGGTCCACATTGTTCGCCAGCAGGCGGCCGAGAAAGGCGCGCGCCTCGCGACCGGCGACGTCCACCGCACACATGTGCGAGACGTCGAACATCCCGGCGTCGCGGCGGACGGCGTGATGTTCCTCGATCTGCGAACCATAGTGGAGAGGCATTTCCCAGCCGCCGAAATCGACCATCCGCGCACCGCCCGCGCGATGGTCCTGATTGAGAGGTGTTTTCTCCATCTGTTCAGTCCGTTAAGAGTAATTCCTGCAGTCGATTCAAGAAACGGCAAAGGGGCGAACCCGAAGCGAGTTCACCCCCCTGTCCATCTACCTGAGAGATTGCCGGACTGTCAGAGACGCAGCCGCGTTGCCCCATCGGTGGGCGCTACGCCAGCCGGCACGCGCCACTCTCCAGAGTTGTCTGCACGAACGGTCCGCTTGCCTGAGCGTTTCCGGGTGGATTGCGCCTTCGGCGGTGGCTGAACCACGCTCTCCCGTTCGCGGCCGAACTATAACTCGCCGGATGCTTTGGTCGCAAGCGCGGCGGATTGTTCCAACCCCTTCTGCCGCCCTGTAGAATGAAGTCAAGCAAACCTTTCACACGAGGCCCTCATGCAAGTCACGCTCGTTCATGTGCGCGTCAGACCGGAAAATGTCGATGCCTTTGTCGCCGCCACGCGTGCCAACCACGAGGCGTCGATCGGCGAACCGGGAAATCGCCGCTTCGATGTCCTCCAGGCGCCGGATGATCCGACGCGTTTCATCCTCTACGAAGCGTATGACTCGGCCGCCGATGCGGCCGCGCACAAAGCGACGCCGCATTATCTCGCCTGGCGCGACGCGGTCGCCGGAATGATGGCCGAGCCTCGCCGCGGCGAAGCGATGCGCGCACTCTTTCCGGCATGAGTGGGCAGCCCCCCGCCGACGCCGGCGAGCAATCGGCCTCACCCGCTGCGGCGCTGCCGCTGATCGACGCGCCGACGCCGATCGCACCGTTTGCCCTCGCTCGCCTGCCGCGCGTCGAGTTCGGCGCTGGCGTACTCGACAAACTGCCGGCGATCGCTGGCGAGTTTGGGCGGCGTCTGCTCATCGTCAGCGGCCGTCGCTCGTTTGCCGAATCGGCCAGCGGCGCCCGCCTGTTCGCCGATTTGCGACGCGCCGGCCTGACTTTCGAGCAAGTCCAGGTCGCCGGCGAGCCGTCGCCCGAGTTGGTCGACGGCGCGGTCGCCAGCCTGCGCGGCACGCCGGTCGAGGTCGTCGTCGGCATCGGCGGCGGCAGCGCGCTGGACGCGGCAAAGGCGATCGCCGGTTTGCTGCGCACCGGTCATTCGGTGCTCGACCACCTTGAGGGTGTCGGCCCGGAAATCCCCTATCAGGGACCGGCGACGCCCTTCATCGCCGTTCCAACGACCGCCGGAAGCGGCTCGGAAGCGACGAAGAACGCCGTGCTGACGCGGACCGGGAGCTTCAAGAAATCGTTTCGCCACGATAAGCTGGTCGCCGAATGGGCCATCGTCGATCCTGAGCTGCTCGCCACCTGCCCGCCGGAACTGGTCGCGGCGAACGGCCTCGATGCGCTTACCCAGTTGCTCGAATCCTTCGTCGCGACGCGCGCCAACCCGCTCACCGACGCGCTGGCGCGCGCCGGAATCATGGCGGCACGCGCTGCACTGGGCGAACTGTACCGCCAGCAAAGCGCCGCAGCGCGCGCACAGATGGCGCATGCTTCTCTTCTTTCCGGAATCTGTCTGGCGCAAACCGGGCTGGGCGCGGTACACGGCCTCGCCTCGCCGCTGGGTGCGTTCTTTCCCATCCCGCATGGCGTCGTCTGCGGTACGCTGGTCGCCGCGACGACCGCTGCCAACATCGCCGCGCTCGAAGCGCGCGCGCCGGAGCACCCGGCCTTGCGCAAGTACGCCGAGGTCGGCCGCCGTTTCGCCAGACAGAAGGGCTTGGCCGGTCCGGCCGCCCGCCGCTACCTGGTCGACTGCCTGCTGCATTGGCAGGACGAGCTGGCGCTGCCGCGCCTGTCGGCCTACGGTGTCCGATCCGACGATCTGCCACGCGTCGTCGCCGCCAGCCGTGCGGGCAGCATGCTGACGAATCCGGTCGTGCTCAGCGACGACGAACTCGGCGGGATACTGCGCGAACGTCTGTAGGCTGAGGTCCACGCGAACACGCTTCGGCCACCGCGCCGAGTGCGCAACGCCAGGTCGTCTGGCGAACGTGAAATGCAAGTGCAGATGCCGCCAACGCGCCACATGCCGACCGCCTGCTTCAGGAAGCGCCGCGTGTTGGCGTGGAGTTGATCGTACAATTCCCGTATGACCCACGATACCGGCTACAAGCGCCTCTTTGCGCACCCCGAGATGGTGCGCGACCTGCTGCGCGACTGGGTGCCCGGCGAATGGCTGGCCGAGGCCGACTTCTCGACCCTGGAACGGATCAATGCGAGTTTCGTTGCCGAGAACGAGAAGGAACGCCACGACGACATGGTCTGGCGCCTGCGCCTACGTGATCGCTGGCTGTGGGTCTATCTGGTGCTCGAGTTCCAGTCCGAAGTCGACCGCTGGATG
>WBZM01000879.1_pt1 | contig 35051 bp, 30 predicted proteins | sample 5204271 | NCBI WGS metagenome assembly WBZM01 (sample SAMN12344346, study PRJNA552823) | activated sludge metagenome | biome: Activated sludge suspended growth; feature: Nitrification reactor; material: Wastewater; isolation source: activated sludge from nitrification reactor of wastewater... | reverse complement strand
GTTGCCCATCGTCGAGACGATGGCGGTGTGGCCGGACTTGGTCACCGAGAGGAAGTGGTGCGGCGAATTGGCCGCGCGGATGGCGTCGACCGCAATGCGCATGTTGCCGTCGGTGCCGTTCTTGAAACCGACCGGGCAGGAGAGGCCGGATGCCAACTCACGGTGCACCTGCGATTCAGTGGTGCGCGCGCCGATGGCGCCCCAGGCGATCAGGTCGGCGGTGTATTGCGGGGTGATGGTGTCGAGGAACTCGGTGGCGCAGGGCAGGTCGAGCTCGTTGATTTCGAGCAGGATGCGGCGCGCCAGGCGGATGCCTTCGTTGATGCGGAAGGTGTTGTCCAGGCGCGGGTCGTTGATCAGCCCCTTCCAGCCGACGGTGGTGCGCGGCTTCTCGAAATAGACGCGCATCAGGACGACGAGGTCCTCGGCGTGCCTTTCCGCTTCCTTTGCCAGCCGTTTGGCGTACTCCATGGCGGCATCGTAGTCGTGGATCGAGCAGGGGCCGATGACGACCAGCAGACGGTCGTCTGCGCCGTGCAGGATGCGGTGGATGGCCTGGCGGGCGGTGTAGGTCGTCTGCGCCGCGCGGTTCGACACCGGATATTCGCGAAAGACGTGCGCCGGCGGCACCAGCTCCTTGATTTCCCGGATGCGAAGATCGTCGGTATTCGGTTTGGTTTGCGGCGTCATCCCCTGCACCATTCAAAATTTGCTGAAAACCCGGCATTCTACCGGATGCGTATGGAAGATTTCGACCTGCAACCTTCTCCGGAGATTCCGCCGACGCCCATCAAGGGCCGTGGGGCGGGCGGCAACGTCGCCCATCGCTTCAGCAGCGAGACCCGCCAGGCCGAGGCCGACGGCTGGACGCCGGCACAGGCGTCGCTGCCGCAGACGCGCCTGCTGGTCGACAGCGCCAAATCCGTCATCACTCGCAACGATTCGCCGGACATCGGCTTCGACCAGTCGCTGAACCCCTACCGTGGCTGCGAGCATGGCTGCATCTATTGCTACGCGCGCCCGACGCACGCCTGGCTGGGCCTCTCGCCAGGCCTCGATTTCGAGACGCAGATCTTCCACAAGCCGGATGCGCCGCGCCTGCTGCGCGCCGAACTGAGCCGCCCGGACTACGTCTGCTCGACCATCGTGCTCGGCACCGCCACTGACGCCTACCAGCCCTTCGAACGCAAGGAACGGCTGACCCGCGCGCTGCTCGAGGTGATGCTGGAAACCCGCCACCCGGTGTCGGTGGTCACCAAGTCGTCGCTGATCGTTCGCGATCTCGATCTCTGGGCCGAACTGGCGCGGCAGAATCTGGCGCACGTCGGCATTTCGCTGACCACGCTCGACGGCCAGCTGGCCCGCGAACTGGAACCGCGCGCCTGCGCGCCGCACGCGCGGCTGGCGGCGATGCAGCAGTTGAGCGAGGCCGGCGTCCCGGTCTCGGTGTTCGCCTCGCCGCTGATTCCCGGCCTCAACGACCAGGAACTGGAAAAGCTGCTGGCCGCCGCCCGCGAGCACGGCGCGACGAGCGCCGCCTACACGCTGCTGCGCCTGCCGCACGAGGTGGCCGGTCTGTTCCGCCAATGGCTGGACTGGCACGCGCCCGAGAAATCCGCGCGCGTCATGTCGGTGCTCTACGATCTGCGCGGCGGCCGTGCCAACGACGCCCGCTTCGGCAGCCGGATGAAGGGGCTGGGGCATTTTGCCGACCTCCTCCGCCAACGCTTCGAGCTCGCCTGCCGGCGCCTCGGACTGGCCCGCGAGTTTCCGCCGCTCGACAAGACGCGCTTCACGCCGCCCCCGCCGGAGAGGCCGGCGGACGAGCGGCAGCTCAGCCTGTTCTGATTACTTCAGCTTCTCGTACAGGCCGACGACGGTTTCCATTTCTTCCAGGATGCGCTCGCTGGTCGTCGCCACTGCGGTTTGCGGCCGCTTGTCCGGCCCGGCTTTCTGGTTCAGCGCGTTCTCGAAGAACATCCACTGCTGCTTGACCAGCTCCAGGCTGTCCTTGATCTGCGGCGTATTGGATGGCGCCGCGGCGAGTTCCTGATGGGCGGCGGCGAATTCCTTGCGCGCCTTTTCCAGATCGCCGGCGCTCTTGTCGTCGCCGACACCCCAGGCGATCGCCTGGTAGAACTTGGCCATGCGCTGAGACAGCATGCGCTGGCGCCCGGAGACGTTGACCAGGCGGCCGGCGCTCGTCGTCGACTGCTTTTCGAGCAGGACCGTGCCCTGATGGGCCAGCCCGAGCACCTGATCGGAAATTTCCAGCACCTTGCGCCCGTTGTCCGGCGACGGCATAGCGCCGACCAGCAGATCCTTGTAGGCCAGCCAGGATTTTTCCAGCTTCAGGTAGTTGTCCTTGATCTCGGGCGTCGGCGCGAAATTCTTGAGCTCGACCAGCTGGCGGTCGAACAGCGCGACCGACGCGTCGAGAATCTTCTTGCTGCGGTCGACCTCGACCTGCTGGCCGATCTGGAAATAGGCCTTGGCCATGCGCTGCGACAGCATGCGCTGGCGACCCGCCTTGTTGATCGCCGAATTGAGATCGCTGATCTGCGCCAGCGCCTCGCCGCCAAAAACGCACAAGGCCAGTGCGAGCAGCAGTCCTGAAAGAGTCTTCATGAGTTCCCCAAAATGCAAATTGTCCCCGGAGCGGAAACTACCGGGGACAACGGACGGGAACCATGACATCGGTCAATTTTGCCGACCGATGGAAAGAACGCGGGTTACATCACGGCAGCTGGGTCAGATAGTTGGCGACCGCCTTGATGTCTTCGTTCTTCAGCGTCGCGGTGGCGATGGCCATCAGCTGGTTGTTGCGGATGCCGGTGCCGTCGCGATAGCGGGTGATCGACGTCTGCAGGTAGGGAATCTGCTGGCCGGCGAGGCGGGGAATCGTCGCATCGCCGCGCGCCGCCTCGCCATGGCAGCGCACGCACAGCTTGGTGAACAGCTCCTTGCCGCGCGCCACCTGGGCGGGATCGGCCTTGCCCGGAGCGACCGTCTGGCTGCCGAAATAGAGGGCGATCTGGACGCGCTCCTCGTCCTTCAGGACCTTGATCAGCCCCTGCATGAACTGGTCCTTGCGCTCGCCGCTGCCGAACTTGCGAATCTGCTCCACCAGGTAGGCCGGATTCTGCCCGCCCAGGTTGGGGACTTCCGGGATCTTGCTGATGCCGCTGTCACCATGGCAATTGAAGCAGAAGAAGGCGGCCTTCTGCCCGGCCTCGATGGCCTGCTTGAGCGCCGCCGGATCAGCCTGAACGGCCTTTACCTTGTCCTGCAGGGGCGTCTGCTGGGCAGCCGCCCCGCCACAAAACGCCATCACCGCTGCCGCCAGAAACCACGCTCGCATGAATGCCTCCCCCGAAATAACTAGGCATTATGCCGTACCGCCCACGGTCAGTCCATCAATGCGCAGCGTCGGTTGACCGACGCCCACCGGCACGCTCTGCCCGTCCTTGCCGCAGGTGCCGACGCCGGGGTCGAGCCGGAGGTCGTTGCCGATCATCGAGACGCGGGTCATGGCGTCGGGGCCGTTGCCGATCAGCGTCGCTCCCTTGATCGGCCGGGTGACCTTGCCATCCTCGATCATGTAGGCCTCGCTCATCGAGAAGACGAACTTGCCGCTGGTGATGTCGACCTGGCCGCCGCCGAAATTGGCGGCGTAGATGCCCTTCTTGACCGAGGCGATGATCTCCTGCGGATCGTGGTCGCCGGCCAGCATCATGGTGTTGGTCATGCGCGGCAGAGGCAGGTGGGCGAAGGATTCGCGCCGCCCGTTGCCGGTCGGCGCGACGCCCATCAGGCGGGCGTTCAGGCTGTCCTGCATGTAGCCGCGGAGGATGCCGTCCTCGATCAGCACGGTGCGCTGCGTCGGGTTGCCCTCGTCGTCGATGTTCAGCGAGCCGCGGCGGTCGGCGATGGTGCCGTCGTCGATGACGGTGACGCCCTTGGCGGCGACACGCTGGCCGATGCGGCCGCTGAAGGTCGAACTGCCCTTGCGGTTGAAGTCGCCCTCGAGGCCGTGGCCGACCGCTTCGTGTAGCAGGATGCCGGGCCAGCCGGAACCGAGGACGACGGTCATCTGGCCGGCCGGCGCCGGTTCGGCGTGCAGGTTGGTCACCGCCTGATGGACGGCTTCCTGCGCATAGCGCTGCAGCACCGCATCGTCGAAATAGGCGAAGTCGAAACGTCCGCCGCCGCCCGCCCCGCCCTGTTCGCGCCGGCCGTTCTCCTCGACGATGACCGACAGCGAACAGCGCACCAGCGGCCGGATGTCGGCAGCCAGCCGGCCGTCGGAACCGGCGACGAGGATCACTTCGTATTCACCGGCCAGCGAGGCCATGACCTGGATCACCCGCGGGTCGAGGGCGCGCGCCATGCCTTCCAGGCGTTCGAGCAGCTTCACCTTGGCCGCCGCCGGCAGCGAGGCGATGGGATCGTGCGGCACGTACAGCTGGCGGGCTGCCGCGCCGTGCTTCAGGTGCGGCAGCTTGCCGCTCTGCCCGGCGGCGGCGATGGCGCGCACGGCGGTCGCCGCGTCGCCCAGCGCCCGCGCACTGATATCGTCGGAATAGGCGAAGGCGGTCTTTTCGCCGGAGATGGCGCGCACGCCGACGCCCTGGTCGATGTTGAAGCTGCCCGACTTGACGATGCCCTCGTCGAGGCTCCACGCCTCGGCGCGCGAATACTGGAAGTAGAGGTCGGCGTAATCGACCTGGTGGGTCAGGATCTGGCCGAAGGTCCGCGTCAGGTCGCCTTCGCTCAGCGAGAAGGGCGTCAGCAGCAGGGATTCGGCTTGCGCCAGGGCGCTGTTCGGGTTCATTGAAGCTCCATCAAAGTTTGCGGTGCGCCAGGGCCGGGAGGCTGGCGCGGATTTCGGCGATGCGGGCATGGTCGAGGTCGGCGATGACGACGCCCGGCCCCTTCATCTTGCGGTCGAGAATCTCGCCCCACGGATCGACGATCATGCTGTTGCCGTGCGTCACGCGGCCGCTTTCGTGCCTTCCGCCCTGTCCGACCGCCAGCAGGTAGCATTGGTTCTCGATGGCGCGCGCACGCAGCAGGATTTCCCAGTGGGCACGGCCGGTGGTGTCGGTGAAGGCGGCCGGCATCAGGATCAGGTCGACCGGCGCCAGCGCCCGGTACAGTTCGGGAAAGCGCAGGTCGTAGCAGATCGACAAGGCGATGCGGCCGAACGGCGTGGCGACGGCGACCGGATCGTCGCCCGGCTCGATGAACGCCGCTTCGTCGTAGGACTCCTCGCCCTTGTTGAAGCCGAACAGGTGCACCTTGTCGTAGCGCGCGACGCATTCGCCGGCCGGGTTGTAAACCAGGCTGGAATTGCGCATCTTGTCGGCGACGGTTGCGGTCAACGGGATGGAACCGGCAAAAATCCAGATGCCGTGACGGATGGCGGTCGCCGCCAGCCAGTCCTGGATCGGACCGCGGCCGAAATCCTCGCGGGCGTTCACGCGGTCGGCATCGACGGCGCCGATGATCGGGAAATACTCGGGCAGCACCACCAGCTGCGCGCCCTGCGCCACAGCATCGTCGATCAGGCGGCCGGCCGCCGCCAGGTTGTCGGCGACGCGCGGTCCGGACACCATCTGGATGGCCGCCATGCGGCAATTCTGCTTGCTCACTGCCTCGCTCCTTCTGCCGCCGGTGGCGGCTCCTCGACGAACTGGCCGACCTTCTCGACCGTGGGATCGCTCCAGCTGCCGGTCACCCGATAGCGGTAACTGAACAGGCGGCCGAGCGGATTCTGCAGGATTGTACTGGCGACCAGCGCCGCGGCGCCGGCCAGCGGATTGACTAGGGTCGCGGCGCCGATCGCCGCCACCGCGCTGACCTGCGGGCGCACCAGGACCTGCAGGTTCTGCGTTTCGTTCTTCAGGTCGGCCTCGCCCTCGATCATGATCTGCGCCGCCGGACTGTTGATACGCAGGGGCTCCGCCGTACGCATGACGCCGGCGGTCACCGCCGTCCGCCCCTCGATGCTGTCGAAGGCCAGGCCCTCGCTGAAGATGTCGCGGAAGTCGAGGGTCAGCCGGCGCGGCAGCGACTGCAGCGAGATCAGCCCGAGCAGCCGCCCGACGCCCGGCTCCAGCTTGTTGAACTGGCCGTTCTCGGCGCTGACCGTCATCTCGCCGGTCAGCGACGGATAGTCGATACCGGTCAGCGGGCCGTTCCACTGCATGTTGCCGGCCAGGCGGGCGGTGCCGCGCCGGATGGCATCGACGTAACCCAGGCGGTTGAGCAGCCGGCCGACGTCGCTGGCAGTCAGTTCGAAGTCGAGGCGGGTCTGGTGTCGGCCCGCACCTTCGTTGTGCCAGACCGCCGTGCCGTTCAGGGCGCCATCGGGATTCTGCAGGTTCAGCGTCTCCAGATGCCAGGCGCCCTTGTCGTTGCGCGCCCGCAGATCGAGCCGGCCGAGCGCGCGGTCGCCGATGCGGAAATCGTCCACCCGCAGGTTGAGGCCGGGCAGGCTGTTGATCAGCGCCGTAGTGGTACCCGAGGCCTCCGCCGCCGGCCGCACCACCAGCCGGCGCAGCCGGCCCTCCAGCGAGCCTTCGCCGGCATTGCGCCAGAACAGGTCGCCGGCCGCCTCCTGCATGTTGAGCATGATCTGCCAGCCGTCGTCGCGCGGCCGCACCTCGCTGTCGACCTGCGTGAAATCGCGGCCGAACAGGCGCAGCTGCGGCGTCCTGATCGACAGCACGTCGAGCGCCGGCATCGCTCCGTTGCGACCGCCGTTGTCGCCGGCGTCCGCCAGGGCCCGCCAGGCGTCGGCGTCGAACTGCGGGACGGCAATGCGCACGGCAACACCGCGTTCGGGCAGTTGAGCCTCGCCGGAACCGAGCACGACGACGCCGCGCTCCAGCCCCTCCGCGCGCTTGACCAGAACCGCCTGCGCGACGTTGCCCAGGGTCACCCGGTACTGGTCGCGCCCGGCCTCGGCACGCGTCTTCTCGACGCGCAGCGCCAGCGGCGTCGGTGCCGCCTTGCCCAGCGGCTCGGGCAGGAGCGAGGCAACGCCGATCAGGTCCGACTCGATGACCAGATCGGTCTGGTGATGGCGAATGTCGATCGCCAACTTCCACGCCGTGCTGCCGCTCAGGCGGTCGCCGACGGGCAGCCCGAAATGCCGGGACAACTCGGCCACGTTCGAGGTGCCGCTGCCCTGCACGGCAACACGGTCGCCATGGCTCTTGATGGCGACCCTGATCGGCCCGCCGTATACCCGCCCGCTGATCTCCGGCGACGAAATGCTGGATTCGGTCAGCAGCAGCCGGCCATTGACCTGGGTCACCGGCGCCATGGCGTCGAACAGCTGGATCTGGTTGTTCTGCAGGCGGAATTCGCCGCGCACGCGTGACTCCTGCAAGCGGCGCAGCGGAATGTCGAGCGCCAGGTCGAGCTTGCCGTTGCCGGTCGCCTTCATGCCTTCGGTGAACTTGTCGATCTTCTCGCCGACCGGGCTCAGGTCGATGAAGCGCAGGAACTCGGCGGTCGGCCCGCTGGCGTCGCCGCGGATGAGCAGCATTTCATCGAACGACTCGAAATCGGGAATCTCGACCACGACATCCGCCAGCCGCGCCCCCAGGATGCTGCCCTTCTCGGCGACGACCCGCATGCCGACGCCGAAACTCATGTCGGCCTTGATGTCGTCGATGAGCGGCCAGCCGGTCGCATAGTCGAGCTTCACGCCATCGGCGCGGGCGGTGACGAGGAACTTGCCCTTGGCCGGGTCGCGGAAGGGGAAGTCGGCGAGATTCCCCTTGAGCGTCAGCTTGCCGTCGGAAGCGCGGCCAGCCAGGATGCCGCTGCGCAGCCAGTCGCGCACGTCGGCGCTGACAGCGTGCGGCATGTAGCGCCAGACGGCACGTCCGTCGGCGCGTGAAATGCTGGCGGCGAGGTCGATGACGCCCGGCCCATCGCCATCGTAGCGGTAGGTGCCGCTGGCCGACCCGGCAGCGTCGGCGCCGTCGAACTGCAGGCGCTCCAGCTTGACGTCGACCGCATCGCCGGCCACCTTCCAGCTGGCCCGGGCGCGCAGCTGGTCGAAGGCGATGTCCGGGGTCGGGAAGACCGCCGGCAGCGCAAGACCCGAGCGCCCGGCATCGAGCGACAGCGCGCCGCCCTTCTCGGTGAATTCGATCTGGCCGGCCAGACCGTTGGCGCCGGGGAAATACCCGCCCGCCAGCAGTCCGAGGCCGGTGAAGGCCGCGCGCAGCGAATAGCGGTCGAGCACTTCGCCGTCGCGCCCCCAGCTGGCACGCAGTTCGGCGACCCGCCCCTGCGGCTGGTGGCGGTCGAGCAGTTCGCGGCTGCGCGCATCCAGCGGCAGGAAGGACGCCAGCCGGCCGAACATCGCCAGGTCGATGATGCTCGCCGCCGCCGAGCCGGTGATCCGGCCGCTCCGCGCGTCCTGCTGCCATTCGACCTGGAAGTCGGTCGGCACGACATGCATGCCGTCCGCCGCCCGCAGCTCGACCTTGCGCCCGGTCAGCGCCCAGGCACCGCCCTTGTAGCGCCCTTCGAGGCGGCCGCGCAGGCTGTCGAGATCAAGCTCGGGCAGCTTCTTGTCGAAGCGGATGCGGACGTCGGCGAGCGCCAGGTCGGTCGTCACGCTCCCCTGCCCGTCGGCCAGATCCCCCCAGAGACGAACGGCGCCACGCCCCTGCGTCAGGTCGACGGGGTAGTCGATCCAGTTCCGCCAGCCGGCCAGGTCGGCATAGTCGAGCTGGACGAATACCTTGCCGGCCAGATGTTCGAGCGCCTCGTCGAGATTGCCGCTGATCTCGCCGCGAATGTCGATGCGCGCCGCTAGTTCGGCCGGGGGGGCGGCCGAGAGGCCGAAGCGATGGCGGCGCCCCTTGTTGTCCAGCCCGAATTGCAGGTCTTCGAGGGCGAGCGGCGGCGCGCCGCGCAGGCGATCCTCCCAGACGATCGTCGCATCGCGGATGCGAATCCGCTGCTGCGCGAGCACCCAGTCGGCAAAGCCCGAGTCGCCGTCGTCCTCGGCCTCGATCCCGGCCACGCTGATGCGGCCGTTGGCCTCGCGCCGCACCTGCAGCACCGGCCGTTCGAGCGCCAGCAGCGCCAGCGTCACCTTGCCGCGCCACAGGCTGTGCCACGAGAGCACGGTTTCCACCTGCTCCAGCGAGAGAACCTCGGCGCCCTGGCGGTCGGCGAGGGTCACGTGTTCGAGCAGGAGATCGGGATTCAGTCCCTGCCAGCGCGCCTCGATCCGGCCGATGCTCACCGGCTGGCCGACAGCCCGGGTAAGCGCCTGCTCGATCTGTCCGTGGTACATGCCGATGTTGGGCAGGACAACGTAGCGCAGGGCCAGCACCAGCAGGACGAAAATCAGCCAGGCGGCGAGCGCCCCCCACAGCGCGACACGCAGGGTCCGGCGCAGCAGCGGTGCGGCGAGGATCGGCCACAGCCAGCGCAGGCGATGATAGAGCGCCTGGCGGGTTCCCGTTTCAATCACGGGGCGACGCGCTTTGCCAGAAGAAGGGATAGGTCACTACAATCAACGATCCGTCAAAAATGACATTCTATCCTTTTCGGCCCTGACGCCGACCGAGCAATCATGGACACGCACCCCGACCCGCGCTGGCAATCCGCCCTTGCCCACAGCCGTTATCTGGCCAACCTGCTGGCCACACAGCCGGCGCTGATTCCCGAGTTGGCCGCCGCGTGGACGGCGCCGCTTTCCGCCGACCAGCTACGCGCCGCGCTGACGCCACCCGCCGGCGATGACGAGGCGATCAAGACGCAGCTGCGCCGCCTGCGCCAGCGCGCCATGGCGCACATCGCGCTGCGCGACCTGTGCGGCCTGGCGCCGCTCGAGGAGGTCGTCGAGAGCATGACCCTGCTCGCCGACGTCACCACCAACTTCGCGCTCGACCACTACCACCGCCAGCTCGCCGCCACCTACGGCGAACCGCTCGACAAGGCCGGCCGGCCGCAGCGCCTGCTGATCATCGGCATGGGCAAGCTGGGCGGGCGCGAACTGAACGTCTCGTCCGACGTCGACTACATCTTCGTCTACCCGGAAGAAGGCGATACCGCCGGGCCCAGGAGCATCGAGAACTACGATTTCTTCAACCGCCTCGGCAAGCGCGTCATCGCCGCGCTCGGCGAGATCACCGCCGACGGCCAGGTGTTCCGCGTCGACATGCGCCTGCGCCCGAACGGCGACTCCGGCCCGCTGGTCTGCTCGCTCGATTCGCTGGAAAACTACTTCATCACCCAGGGCCGCGAGTGGGAGCGCTACGCCTGGATCAAGGGGCGCACCATGAACGAGGGCGCCAACCTGCAGCCGGAATGGGTGACGGCGATGCAGAAGATCGCCCGCCCCTTCGTCTTTCGCAAATATCTCGACTTCGGCGCCATCAACGCAATGCGCGACCTGCACGCGCAGATTCGCCGCGAGGTGGCGCGCAAGGACATGGCCGACCATGTCAAGCTCGGCCCCGGTGGCATCCGCGAGATCGAGTTCATCGCCCAGGTCTTCCAGCTTATTCGCGGCGGCCGCGACCCCGGGCTGCAGATCCGCCCGACGCTGGCCGTCCTCAGGCAGCTGGTCAGCCGCCAGCTGCTGCCGGCCGAGACCGAGAGCGAACTGCGCGCGGCCTACATCTTCCTGCGCCGCCTCGAACACCGCCTGCAGTATGTCGAGGACAAGCAGACGCACATGCTGCCGGAAAACCCGGCCGACCAGGCCAGCGTCGCGCACAGCATGGAATTCGCCGACTGGCCGGCCATGCTCGCCGCGCTCAACGCCCACCGCGACAAGGTGAGCCGCCATTTCGAGCAGATCTTTTCCGACCCGGAGGCCGGCGAACACCCGCTCACCGGCCTCTGGATGGGGCAGCTCGACGACGAAACGGCGGTCGAGGCCTTCGGCAACCTCGGCTTCCGCCAGCCGACTGAGGCCATCCGGCGCCTCGCCGAACTGCGCGCCTCCAGCCGCTACCTGCAGCTGCCGACCACCAACCGCGCGCGCCTCGACGCCATCGGCCCGCGCCTGATCGAGGCCGCCGGCGCCACCGGCGACCCTGACACCACGCTTGCTCGCGGCCTCCATTTCGTCGAGAGCATCGCCCGCCGCGGCGCCTACCTGGCGCTGCTCCAGCAATACCCGATGGCGCTAAAACGCGTCGCCGACATGGTCTGCGCCTCGTCGTGGGCGACCGACTATCTCGGCCGCCATCCGCTGCTGCTCGACGAGCTGCTCGACCCGCGCCTCTACGACATCGCCACCGACTGGGCCGGCTTCCGCGAAAACCTCAGGCGCAACCTGGCCGACCACGCCGGCGACACCGAGCGCGAGATGGACATCCTGCGCGAAATGCACCACGCGCAGATCTTCCGCCTGCTGGCGCAGGACCTCGCCGGCCTGCAGACCATCGAGCGCCTTTCGGACCACCTGACCGAACTGGCCGACACCATCGTCCAGGAGACCCTGCCGCTGTGCTGGCGGACGATCAAGAAGCGCCACTGCGAGACGCCGAAATTCGCCGTCATCGGCTACGGCAAGATGGGCGGCAAGGAACTCGGCTACGTCTCCGACCTCGACCTCGTTTATCTCTACGATGACGATGACCAGGAGGCGGCGGAAAACTACACCCGCCTCGGCCAGCGCCTGAGCACCTGGCTGGCGAGCCAGACGCCGGCCGGCATGCTGTTCGAGACCGACCTGCGCCTGCGCCCGAACGGCGATTCCGGCCTGCTTGCCGTGTCGGTCGACGCCTTCCGCGACTACCAGCTGAAGAACGCCTGGGTCTGGGAACACCAGGCGCTGACCCGCGCCCGCTTCTGCGCCGGCGACCCGGCGGTCGGCGCGCGCTTCGAGGAAATCCGCTGCGAGATTCTCTGCCTGCCGCGCGACCTGGCGAAGTTGCACGAGGAAGTCGTCGCCATGCGCCGCAAGATGTACGATGCCCACGCCTCGAAGAGCGAAACCGGCTTCAACCTCAAGCACGACGCCGGCGGCATCATCGACGTCGAGTTCATCGTTCAGTACCTGGTGCTCGGTTACGCCAGCCAGCACCGCAGCCTGACCGGCAACCTCGGCAACATCGCCCTGCTGCGCATGGCGGCCGAACTCGGGCTGATTCCCGCCGACCAGGCAGAAGCCGCCGGCGACGCCTACCGCGAATACCGCCGCCGGCAGCACGCCAAGCGCCTGAGCGCCGCGCCCAAGGCACTGATCGACCGGGAAAGCATCGAACGGCACATCGTTGCGGTCAACACGCTGTGGCGGACGGTTTTCGGGGAGTGACGGAACCGGTCGGGCAACAAAAAAGCCGCTGCGAGCGGCTTTTTTGTTGCCTGGGCCAGACTCCCTACTTCTTCAGCGAATCGCGAATCTCGCGCAGCAGCAGGACATCTTCCGGCGTCGCCGGCGCTTCCGGCTCGGGCGCCGGCTCGCTGGCGCGCAGGCGGTTGATCTGCTTGACCATGATGAAGATGACAAAGGCGAGGATGGCGAAATTGACGGCGATGGTCAGGAAATTGCCGTAGGCGAAGACCGGGATGCCGGCCGCCTTGATGTCGGCCAGCGCGGTCAGGTTCTTCGGATTGTCGCCGAGCAGGACGTAGAGGTTGGAAAAATCCAGGCGGCCGGTGACGCGCGACACCAGCGGCATGATCAGATCGCCGACGACCGACTCGACGATCTTGCCGAAGGCACCGCCGATGATGACGCCCACCGCGAGGTCCATCGCGTTGCCCTTGACCGCGAATTCGCGGAATTCCTGAAGCATGCCCATGCTGCCTTCCTTTCTCTCGGGATATTCTGGTCCGTCGATTATTGGGTTCCGCCCGCCCCGCGTCAAGCCGGCATCATAAGCGCCGCAGCCGCTCGCCGGCGGCGCGCAGGGTTTCCTCCTGCTTGGCGAAGCAGAAGCGCACCACCCTGTCGTCGTGCCCGTCGGCGTGGAACACCGACACCGGGATCACCGCGACGCCGACCTCGCGCGTCATCCACTCGGCGAAGGTGCGGTCGGGCAGGTCGGAGACCGCCTTGTAGCTCGCCAGCTGGAAATAGGTGCCGCGGCAGGGCAACAACTCGAACGGGGTCGCCGCCAGCAGGTCGCGGAAAAAGTCGCGCTTCTCCTGATAGAAGGCTGCCAGCCCTAGGTGGCGGGAGGCGTCCTGCATGTAGTCGGCGAGCGCCAGCTGCGACGGCGTGTGGACGGTGAACACGTTGAACTGGTGCACCTTGCGGAACTCGGCCATGAGCGCCGCCGGGCCGACGACGTAGCCGATCTTCCAGCCGGTGATGTGGTAGGTCTTGCCGAAGCTGGAGACGACGATGCTGCGCGCCGCCAGTTCCGGGTGGCCGCACAGGCTGGCGTGGCGCTCGCCGTCGAACAGGATGTGCTCGTAGACTTCGTCGGAGAGCACGACGATGTCGGTGCCGCGCACCAATTCCGCCAGTTTTTCGCGGTCGACCGCGGTCACCAGGCTGCCGGTCGGATTGTGCGGCGAATTGACGATGATCATGCGCGTCCGCGGCGTCACCAGCCGGCGCACCTGCTCCCAGTCCGGCGCGTAGTCGGGGAATTTGAGTTGCGCATAAACCGCCGTGCCACCGACCGTCTCGATCGCCGGCACGTAGGAGTCGTACACCGGCTCGAAGACGATCACCTCGTCACCCGGCCGGACGAAGGCGGCGATCGCCGTGAAGATCGCCTGCGTCGCCCCGGCGGTGACCGTCACTTCGGACTCGACGTCGAAGCGCGCGCCGTAAAGCGCCGCCACCTTGTCCACAATCGCCTGGCGCAACTCCGGCATGCCGGCCATCGGCGCATACTGGTTGCGCCCGGCCAGCATGTGGCGATGCACCGCGTCGAACAGCGCCGGCTCGGCCTGAAAATCGGGGAAGCCCTGCGACAGGTTGATCGCCCCGCACTCGGCCGCCAGCCGCGACATCACGGTGAAGATGGTGGTCCCCATGTGCGGGAAGCGGGAGTCGATGCGGATCGGGGTTTGCATGTTGCGGTCGACGGTCAAAAAGAGGTGAAAATCATGCGCCAAGGCAGCCCGGCAGGCAACCGCAAGCTGAAAAACGGCGTAGTATTACATTCGTTATAACGAGCACGGAGATCGCCATGTTCGCACTCAAACTGACCCAGATCGGCAATTCGGTTGGCGTCGTGCTGCCCAAGGAAGCGCTCGCCATGCTCCGCATCGACAAGGGGGACACGGTCTATCTGGTCGAGTCGCCCGAGGGCTTCTCGCTAACGCCTTACGACCCGGAGGTCGCCCGGCAGGTTGAAGCCGGACGCGAATTCATGCGCGAGTACCGCGACACCTTCCACGAACTCGCCAAATAGCATGTTCGTCTGGATCGACCGCCGCGCGCTTCTGCTTCTGCATGGCGAAAGTCTGGTGTTGCATGGCGGCGCGCAAGGCCTCCGCGACGAGGGTCTGCTCGACTCCGCGCTGTCCCGCTCGGTCAACCTGGCTGCCTATGGCACCCCGGACGTCTTCGACTGCGCCGCCGCCTACGCCTTCGGCCTGGCGAAAAATCACCCGTTTGTTGATGGCAACAAACGGGCCGGCTTTCTCGGCGCCGGCATGTTTCTCCGCCTGAACGGCCACCGGCTGACCGCCTCGCAGAAAGACGCCACCTTGACGATGCTCGCCCTCGCCGCCGGTGAAATCACCGAAACGGGTTACGCCGCCTGGCTGCGTACCCACACCGCCCCCACCTGAACCATGAACATCGACGGCATCCCGACCCGCACCCTGCGCGCCCACCCGGAACAGCGCGCCATCGACATCATCGACCAGAGCTGCCTGCCGCACGTCCTGCACTGGGTGCGTGTCGCCACGCTGGAGGCGGCGGCGCACGCCATCCGCGCCATGCAGGTACGCGGCGCGCCGCTGATCGGCGTCACCGCCGCCTACGGGCTGGCCATCGCGCTCGACTTCGAGGCTTCCGACCGGTGCCTCGCCGAGGCCGCTGCGCTGCTGCGGTCGACGCGTCCGACAGCCGTGAATCTGCACTGGGCGCTGGCGCGCATGGAAGCAGCGCTCGCCCCGCTGCCGCCCGAAGCACGCTGCGCCGCCGCCTGGCTGGAAGCCGCCGCCATCGCCGACGAGGATGTCGCGCAGAACGTCGCCATCGGCCAGCACGGCCTCGCCCTGTGGCGCGACCTGATCGTCGCCGACGGCCGGACGCTCAATGTCATGACCCACTGCAACGCCGGCTGGCTGGCCACCGTCGACCGCGGCACCGCGCTGGCGCCGGTCTATGCCGCGCACGACGCCGGCGTGCCGGTGCATGTCTGGGTGTCCGAAACCCGGCCGCGCAACCAGGGCCTGCTGACGGCCTGGGAACTCGACCAGCACGGCGTCCCGCACACCCTGGTCGCCGACAATGCCGCCGGCCTGCTGCTGCGCCGGGGGAAAGTCGACGCCGTGATCGTCGGCGCCGACCGCATCGCCGCCAACGGCGACGTCGCCAACAAGGTCGGCACCTATCTGAAGGCGCTCGCGGCGGCCGACAACGGCATCCCCTTCTACGTCGCCGCGCCGCGCTCGACCATCGATTTCGCCTGCGCCGACGGCGCCGGCATCCCGATCGAGGAGCGCGACGGCGATGAATTCCGTCTCGTCCACGGCCTCGATAGCCGCGGCGTGCCCTCGGCGCTGCGCCAGGCGCCGGCCGCCGCCGACGTCGCCAACCCGGCCTTCGACGTGACGCCGGCCTGGCTGGTCAGGGCCATCGTCACCGAACGCGGCGCCTGCCCGGCCAGCCGCGACGGCCTGCTCGGACTCTACCCGGAGGAAGCCCATGACTGATCCGCGCCAGCAACTGATCGCCACCGCCCTGGCGATGGGCGCCAGCGGCCTCAACCGCGGCACCGCAGGTAACGTCAGCGTGCGCAGCGGCCAGGATTTCTACATCACGCCGACCGGCATGGCCTACGCCGCGCTGGTGCCCGACGACATCCCGCTGCTGACGCCGGACGGCGCCCGCCACGGCCGGCGCAAGCCGTCGTCGGAGTGGCGCTTCCACCGCGATCTCTACGCCGCGCGGCCGGAAGTCGGTGCCGTGCTGCACGCCCATTCGCCGTTCGCCGCCAGCCTCGCCTGCCTGCGCCGCGACATTCCGCCCTTCCACTACATGATCGCCCGTTTTGGCGGCGACACCATCCGCTGTGCCGACTACGCCATTTTCGGCTCGCCGGAACTGTCGACCGCAGCCATGCACGCCATGGAAGGCCGCAAGGGCTGCCTGCTCGCCAACCACGGCCTGCTGGTCGCCGGGCGCGACCTCGGCGAGGCGCTGGCGCTGGCCATCGAACTTGAGGAACTGTGCGAGCAATACTGGCGCGCCTGCCAGCTCGGCCGGCCGGTGCTGCTGACGCCGGCGGAAATGCGCGCGGTGCTCGACAAATTCGCCGGCTACGGGCAGCAGTAGGAGGTATCGGCGGGTAGCGCGCCGCCCGCCGATGCGGGGGTGTGGCAGAATGTCGTCAGCCACCTGTCAGACTCCCATGTCCGAAAAGAAAATCCGCTACGGCCAGTATCTGGGCGCCATTCGCCGCCGCCACCGGCAGGTCAGCTACAACGACGTCATCGCCGCCGAACGCGCACTGCCGGCCCGGCGCACGCCCGCCCTGCGCCTGATCGACATCCACCGCCTGGTCACGCCCTACGTTTCGGTGCGCTTCACCGAGCAGATGCGGGCGGTCATTCCGCTGGCCCTGATGCTGATCGGCTTTCAGGCGCTGGCGCTGCGCACCACCCCGGCCGAGGCCGAAACGATCGCCCTCGGCATCTGCGCCGTCATGCTCGGCCTGATGTTCTTCATGGAGGGCGTCAAGCAGGGCCTGATGCCCTTCGCCGAGAACATCGGCTTCCTGATGCCGGCACGCTCGAGCACCGCGACCATCCTGCTCTTCGGCGCCCTGCTCGGCACCGCCGCCACCTTCGCCGAACCGGCGATCAGCGCGCTGCAATCGGCCGCCGGCGCCATTTCGGCCGAGCGCGCCGGGCTGCTCAAGGCGCTGCTCGGCCCGTGGTCGGAATCGCTTGTGCTGGCGGTCGCCGGCGGGGTCGGCTGCGCCGTCACGCTCGGCCTGCTGCGCCTGATGTTCGGCTGGCAGATGAAGACGCTGATCCTGGTCATCGTCCCGCTCTGCCTCGGCCTGACCGTGTATGCCGCCAACCGGCCCGGGCTCGACCAGGTGATCGGCCTCGCCTGGGACTGCGGCGGCATCACCACCGGGCCGGTCACCGTGCCGCTGGTCCTCGCCGTCGGCATCGGCGTCGCCGCCTCGGCAGGGCGCGGCGACAACCCGCTTTCCGGGTTCGGCATCGTCACCCTGGCGTCGTTGCTGCCGGTCATCTTCGTCCTCGGCGCCGCCATCCATTACGCCGGCGAGGGCCTGCCGCCGCTGGCCGACGCCACCGCAACGCCCACCGACTGGTATCGCGAAAGCCCGGTCGCCGAGATGCTCGCCGCCCTGCGCGCCATCCTGCCGCTGATCCTGCTGCTCTTCGTCGTCCAGCGCTTCCTGTTGCGGACGCCGATCAAGCACACCGATCTCTTCCTCTACGGCGTCTGTGTCGCCGTCCTCGGCATGATGGCCTTCAACCTCGGCCTCACCACCGGCCTCGTCGAGCTCGGCAATCAGGCCGGCAACAACGTGCCGTGGGCCTTCGCGCCGCACCGCCAGACCGGGGCGCCGCCGCTCTACCCGCGCCTGCTGGGGCTGGGCATGACGCTGCTGTTCGCCTTCTGCATCGGCTACGGCGCCACCGTCGCCGAGCCGGCGCTCAACGCGATGGGCATGACCGTCGAAAACCTGAGCGACGGCGCCTTCAAGAAGCGCCTGCTGGTGCACGCGGTCGCCTGCGGGGTCGGCATCGGCGCCGCGCTCGGCGTCGCCCGCATCCTCTTCGACCTGCCGCTGGTCTGGCTGCTGATCGGCGCCTACGGCATCGCCCTGGCGCTCACCGTGCTTTCGCGCGAGGAGTTCGTCAACCTGGCCTGGGACAGCGCCGGCGTGACTACCGGCCCGGTCACCGTGCCGCTTCTGCTAGCGCTCGGCATCGGGCTCGGCAAGGCGGTCGGCGCGCCGGAAGGCTTCGGCATTCTCGCCATGTGTTCGGCGGGTCCGATCGTCAGCGTGCTCGCCGCCGGCCTGTGGATCGAACGGCGCAACCGCGCGCTGCACCGCGGCGACGCCGCAAGGAGAAAGCCATGAGCCGGAGCGAAATGATCATCCTGACCGACGCCGTGCTGATTACCGCGATCGTCCAGCGCGGCATCGCCGACATGGTCGTCCAGGTCGCCCAGGAGGCCGGCGCCCAGGGCGCCACCATCTTCTACGCGCACGGCACCGGCGTGCGCCAGAAGCGCCTCGGCCTGCTCGGCCTGACGATCAACGCCGAAAAGGAGGTGGTCTACATCGTCGTTCCCTCCGACCAGGCCGACAGCATCTTCGAGCGCATCTTCGTCACCGCCAAGATCGACACGCCGGGCATGGGCATCCTGTGGATGACGCCACTGGAAAAGATGGCCACCCACGTCCCGTACGAAGTCGCCGCCCGCTTCGGGCTGCACGTCGACAGCGACAGGTGACGCGGCGATGAGCGTCCTCGCCCGCATCGGCCGCGAGATCGAGAAGAAGCTGATCACCGCCATCGTGCCCGCCGGCCAGGGCCAGAAGCTGCTCGAAGCGCTGGCCGAAACGCCCGGCGTGCTGTCGATCTCGCACCACCACGCGCGCGGCGTCGGCAACCGCCGCCTGCGCGCCGGCCAGCTCTTCACCAGCGAGCAGGACGTGCTGATCGTGCTGGCCGAGGCCGAGCAGGCCGACGCCATATTCGCCCGCGTCTTCCACGAAGGGCGCATCGGCGAACCGGGTTCGGGCATGGTTTTCGTCGAAAGGGTCTTGCGCGGACACCCCATGATGCCGGTAGACTTGACGGACTGGTAAAAAAACCAAGGGGAGCGACCATGAAAGGATCCGCAGTGGTCCGCAGTTGCCTGTGGGCAGCCATTTTTGGCCTTTTTGCGGGGTCGACCGCAACCATCGCCCAGGAGGTGCGCGCGCCGAGCAGCGGGCAGACGGTCTACCTGCCGATCTATTCGCACATGCTCTACGGCAACCTGGGCAAGAGCGGCAAGGCGTCGCAGGTGCTGCTCTCGGCGCTGGTCAGCATCCGCAACACCGACGGGCGGCGCCCGCTGCGCATCCTCTCCGCACGCTACTACGACACCCACGGCAAGCTGCTCGGCGAGCGCGTGCCGACGCCCGTCGCCATCCCGCCCTACGGCACGCTCGAACTGTTCGTCGAACTCAACGACGCCTCCGGCGGCTCCGGCGCCAACTTCATCATCAAGTGGGACAGCGAGGCGGCGATCAACCCGCCGCTGGTCGAGGCGCTGCACGCCAACATGGACGGCGGCAAGGCGGTCATCTTCATGACCCAGTCGGTGCCGATCAACGATCCCGCGCCCCCGCCCGCCAAGTGATCAACACCTCGCAGATCGGCTACATCGTCCGCCTGCTGTGGCTGGCGCTCAGCTTCCTGGTCGCCGTCCACATCTTCGGCACGGTCGGCTACATGCTGCTGACCGAGGGCAAGTATTCGTGGTTCGACTGCTTCTACATGACCTTCATCACCGTCGCCACCATCGGCTTCGGCGAAATCATCGACATGTCGAGCAACCAGGGCGCGCGCATCCTGACGGTGGTCATCGGCATCCTCGGTGCCGGCAACCTGTCGATGCTGTTCTCGATCGTCACCGTCGCCCTTCTCGAAACCGACCTCAACGGCAGCCTGCGGAGACGACGCATGGAAAAGGCAATCAACAGGCTCAAGGGCCATTACATCCTGTGCGGTTTCGGCCGCGTCGGGCGCAACATCGCGCACGAACTGGAGGCCACCAACCGCCACTTCGTGGCCATCGACGAGGAGCGCGAGCGGCTCCAGGAATTTCGCGACAAGAACCCCGGCATGCTCTACCTGCACGGCGACGCCAGCGACGACGACATGCTGCGGGCAGCCGGCATCGAGGAGGCCAAGGGCATCTTCGCGATCACCGAGGACGATTCGCGCAACCTGATGATCGTCATCACCGCCAGGCAGCTCAAGCCGACCATCCGCGTCGTCGCCCGCTGCCAGGAAACGCGCAACACCGAGAAGATGCGCAAGGCCGGCGCCGACGCCATCGTCTCGCCCGACTTCACCGGCGGCATGCGCATCGCCTCGGCGATGATCCGCCCGCACGTCGTGTCCTTCCTCGACGAAATGCTGAAGTCGGAGAAGAACCTGCGCATCGAGGAAATCCCGATCCCGGCCGCCTTCATCCCCAAACCGATCGGCTCGCTCAAGCTGCGCAGCGCCAACTACGTGCTGCTCGCCGCCCGCGAGCGCAACGGCAACTGGCAGTTCAACCCGGACAAGGAGTTCCTGCTCAAGCCGGGTTTCACGCTGATCGCCATGGCCAGCGCGCTCGGCCGTCAGGAGATCGAGGCACTGCTGATCGAGATGCTGGGTTGACCGGTAAGGGTTTTCCACAGGCGGCCGGGGCGCGTCGCCGTGCTAGGATTGGCGCCCTTCGAAATCACCCGAACTGTCACGAGGTTACGAGATGCTGACCGCCCTCGTCGTTGTCTTCGTCGTCGCCTACGCCGCGATCGCGCTCGAACATCCGCTCAAGATCAACAAGTCGGCCTCCGCGCTGATCGGCGCCGGCCTGTTATGGACCATCTACGCGCTGTCCACCGCCGACCACGAACTGATTTCGCACCAGCTCGGCGAATCGCTGATGGCCACCGCACAGATCGCCTTCTTCCTGATGGGCGCGATGACCATCGTCGAGGTGGTCGACGCACACAACGGCTTCGAGGTCATCACCAAGCGAATCAAGACGCAGCAGCTGTCGACGCTGATGTGGCTGGTCGGCATCGTCACCTTCTTCCTCAGCGCCCTGCTCGACAACCTGACGACGACCATCGTCATGATCTCGCTGATGCGCAAGCTCCTCTCCAACCGCGGCGACCGCCTGTTCTTCGCCGGCATCATCGTCATCGCCGCCAACGCCGGCGGTGCGTGGTCGCCGATCGGCGACGTGACGACGACCATGCTCTGGATCGGCGGTCAGATCACCGCCATGAACATCATCACCTCGGTCTTTCCGGCGGCGGTCGTCAGCCTGCTGGTGCCGCTCGCCATCACCGCCTGGGTGCTGCGCGGCCGGCCGGTCGAATCGCCCGAGCACATCGAGATGGATCACGGCCTGAAGACCACCGAATTCGAGCGCAACACGATGTTCTTCCTCGGCCTCGGCACCCTGATCGCGGTACCGGCGTTCAAGACCATCACCCACCTGCCGCCCTTCCTCGGCATCCTCTTCGGCCTCGGCATCGTCTGGCTGGTCGGTGACCTGATCCATCGCAACAAGGAATCCGAGTACAAGAACCACCTGACGCTGGCCCACGCGCTGTCGAAGATCGACATGAGTTCGCTGGTCTTCTTCATCGGCATCCTGCTCGCCGTCGCCACCCTCGAACACACCCACATCCTGACCGCGCTCGCCCAGCGTCTCGACCACGACATCGGCCGCCTCGACCTGATCGTCCTCATCATCGGCATGGTCAGCGCCATCGTCGACAACGTGCCGCTGGTCGCTGCCGCGATGGGCATGTACGACCAGGCGACCTACCCGACCGATCATTTCCTGTGGGAATTCCTCGCCTACTGCGCCGGCACCGGCGGCTCCATCCTCGTCATCGGCTCGGCGGCCGGCGTCGCGGCGATGGGCCTCGAGAAGATCGACTTCTTCTGGTACGTGAAGAAGATCAGCGGCCTGGCGCTGATCGGCTACCTGGCCGGCGCCGGCATATACGTGCTGCAATACCAGTTGATGCACTGATCCGGCGACCACCGGACACGACCTGCGTTCCGGCCGGGCCATGCCGCATGAATCGGCCGGCGCGGCTTGTCGATTCATCGCCGCCCCATTAGGATGGGCCGCATCCTCGCTCCCACATACAAGCCCATGACACTCCGCCGCCTCTTCCCGCTTGCCCTGCTCGCCGCCGCCTGGCCGGTATTCGCCGCCGGTTCCGACGTGGTCGGCGAGAACCTGCTGTGGCTGACCATCATCCTGCTCGCCGCCCGTCTCTTCGCACCGCTCGCCCAGAAGATCGGCTTTCCGGCCGTCCTCGGCGAACTGCTGCTCGGCGTCATGCTCGGCAACCTCGGCCTGCTCGGCTTCCATTACTTCGACACCATCGCCAACGACCCGATCATCATGTTCATGGCTGAGCTCGGGGTCATCATCCTGCTCCTGCAGATCGGTCTTGAAACCCGGCTCGGCGACCTCGTCAGCGTCGGCGCCCGCGCCTCGCTGGTCGGCTCGGTCGGCATCGCCGTGCCCTTCGTGCTCGGCGCCTTCGTCGCCGGCCCGCTGGTACTGCCGGGCATGGAATTCAACGCCTACCTGTTCCTCGGCGCAACGCTGGCCGCTACCTCGGTCGGCATCACCGGCCGCGTCTTCCGTGACCTCGGCAAGCTGAAGATGCCGGAAGCGCAGGTCGTCCTCGGCGCCGCGGTGATCGACGACGTCCTCGGCCTGGTCATCCTCGCCGTCGTTTCCAGCCTGGTCGAGGCCGGCACGGTGAGCGTCGTCGACGTACTGCTGATCATCGCCAAGGCCGTCGCCTTCCTCGGCGGTTCGATCGCCATCGGCCGCGCCGTCGCGCCGCGCTTGCTGCACTGGGTATCGCACCTGGACCGAAGCCACTCGATGCTGTTCTCGCTGGTCCTGGTGGTCGGCCTGTTCATGGCCTGGCTGGCGCACGCCGTCGGGCTGGCGCCGATCATCGGCGCCTTCGCCGCCGGCCTGCTGTTCGAACCGGTGTTCCTCAAGGAATTCGAAACGCCCAAGCTGGTGCAGGATATCGAGGCGCTGCTGCCGGTTGCGGTCGACACCGAAAAACAGCAAAAAATCAGAAAGGTGCTCGAACGTCATACCAGCCACCAGCACGAGCACATGCTCGAACCCATCGGCTACTTCTTCGTGCCGGTGTTCTTCGTGCTGACCGGCATGCAGGTCGACCTGACCGCGCTCGCCGACCCCAAGGTCGTCGCCGTCGCGCTCGGCATCACGGTGGCGGCCGTGATCGGCAAGCTGGCCGCCGGCTTCGCCGCCGGCAAGGGCATGAACCCGTGGCTGGTCGGCTGGGGCATGGTGCCGCGCGGCGAGGTCGGCCTGATCTTCGCGATGGTCGGCAAGAAGCTCGGTGTCATGAGCGAGGCGATGTTCTCGGTGATCGTCATCATGGTCATCCTGACCACCCTGCTGACGCCGCCCATCCTCACCGTGCTGCTGCGCCGGCACTCGACCAGGGCCTGAGCGGTGCTCGCCCTGACGGCCGAGCAGCAGCGCCGACGCTGGCTGGCGCTCGGCGTCGTCGCCGTCGCCTACATCCTGTCGTTCTTCCAGCGCTTTGCGCCGGCCGGCATCGCCCAGGACCTGGCCGCCGCCTTCGCCACCTCGGCGACCTCGCTCGGCATCCTGGCAGCGACCTACTTCTACGTCTATACGGTGATGCAGATCCCGACGGGGATCCTCGTCGACACCCTCGGGCCGCGCCGGATTCTCGCGCTGGGCGGTGTCGTCGGCGGCCTCGGCAGCTTCCTCTTCGGCTTCGCGCCGACGCTCGACTGGGCGCTCGCCGGGCGCACGCTGATCGGCCTCGGCGTCTCGGTCACCTTCATCGCCATGCTCAAGCTGATCGCCGTCTGGTTCGAGGAGAACCGCTTCGCGACCATGGTCGGCGTCTGCATGCTGATCGGCAACCTGGGCTCGGTGCTGGCCGGCGCCCCGCTCTCCGGGCTGGCCCAGGCAACCGGCTGGCGCGGCGTGTTCATCGGCATCGGCGTCGTCTCCTTCCTGCTCGCCGCCGGCTGCTGGCTGATCGTGCGCGACCGCCCGGACGCCGGCAGCGGCACCGCGGCCCCGAAATTCGACCGCACCGTCGTCCTCTCCGGCCTGCTTGCGGTGATCCGCAACCGTGCCACCTGGCCGGCCATCCTGGTCAATACCGGCATGTCCGGCGCCTTCTTCACCTTCGCCGGCCTGTGGGCGACACCCTACCTGATGCAGGTGCACGGCATGCCGCGCCCGACCGCGGCGAGCCACCTGTCGCTGTGGTTCGGCGGCTTCGCCGTCGGCTGCTTCTTCATTGGCACGCTGTCCGACCGCATCGGCCGGCGCAAGCCGGTGCTGATCGCCGCCGCCCACCTGTACACAGCGATCTGGCTGATCTGGCTGTCCGGCGCGACGATGCCGCTCGGGCTCTCGTTCGCGCTTTTCGGGCTGATGGGACTGTCGACCGCCGGCTTCAGCCTGACCTGGGCGTGCGCCAAGGAGGTCAACCCGCCGCTACTCTCCGGCATGTCGACCAGCGTCGCCAACATGGGCGGCTTTCTCGCCGGCGCCTTGCTGCAACCGCTGGTCGGCTGGGTGATGGACCTCGGCTGGCGCGGCGAAATGCTCAACGGCGCCCGCATCTACGATCTCGCTGCGTGGCGCAACGGCGTCCTCGTCGTCACGCTGTGCGCGCTGTTCGGTGCCCTCGCCAGCTGGTGGATTCGCGAAACGCGCTGCCGCAACATCTGGCGGCCGGCGGCGGGCGACGCCGCGCGCTGAGGGAAGCTCTCATGAGAAAAGGGCCGGTCATGCGACCGGCCCTTTTGCTTCGATCAAGAAATCCATCGGCCGGCACCGCCGCCATGGCACTGCGGCCAAGTCAGGGGCCGTCTGCCCCAAAGGAGGACGCCGAGAACGCCGGTGCATCTTCGGGATAGGCGAAGCGGTCGGCCGGCGCGTCTTCCGCGTAGGCATAGGGTTCGCCCAGCGCCGCCGAATCGACCATCAAGTCGCTGCGAATCGGACCCTGCGCGCCCTGCCCGACGGACCACGCCGGAGACTCGTAAGCCTGGGACACGCCGTCGCCGCCGATCTGTGCCTGGATGTAGTCGTTGGCATCTGCTGCGTTCACCGTGCTCCATGGTGCGATCAGCGCAATCATCACGCTGCAGCCAATGTGGGAAAAACTGAGGTGTTTCATGATTTCCTCCTGCGGTCGAATGCCTCCCTGAGGTGATTCAATCAAGAAGTTCCGCAACGGGAAAGTCGTCTGCCGCCCCAAGTCCAGGCGCTTGCCTGGACATCGGGAGCGGCTACGGCAATCGGCTCAGGCGCCGTCGTTACCACCGAACGGATAGAGCTGTCTCTCCATCTGCTGCTTCCTCGCCGCCCGCTCGCTTTCGCTCAGCTTGTCCTCGGTCATGTCCGAGCGGATCGGCCCCTGCGCGCCCTGCGCCTTGGACCAGGCTTCATAGTTGCTGGTCAGCGACGGGCTGTCGCCACCCAGGTTGGTCTGGATGTAATCGTTCGCGTCTGCGGCATAGCCCGCGCCAATCGGCGCCAGCAGGCCAATCACCAGGCCACAGCCAATTTTGGAAAAAGTGAGTTTCTTCATGATTCTTCTCCTACGGTCAATTTCCTCCCTGGAGGTTGAACCGTCGAATGCGCCCGGCCTGCCATTGTCTTTCCGGTAGCCGGCGACGCCCCGATCCTCTCAAGCGGTTCGTGTCGTTGCTTGATGAATCACGGTAAAAATCCGACAGCCGGCGCCGGCAAAAGTTCGCCTGCCACACCAAAAAAAGAGGGAAGCAGACGCTCAGCGCTGCTCCGGCGCTCCCTGCGCCGCCACCCGCCCCGCGCCCGGCCCCGTGGCGGCGACCGCGACCAGCGTCGTTTCGGCCGGAATGGCGGCGGTGATCACTTCCCGCATCTGGAACAGGTCGAGCACGTCGGCGATGAAGGTCTTGTGCTCGTCCGGGGCGTTGCGGTACCAGTTGCGCAGGTAGTCCTGAAGGCTGCTGCGCGCGTCGCCGGGGTCCAGGTTGAGGTAAGAGAGGGTCGACCAGTTCTCCGGATTGCGCTCGAACAGCGGCAGCAGGAGATTGGCGACCAGTTCGTTCTTTTCGCGCTGGTACGGGTTGGCGCGCAGGCGCTCCTCGTTGCTGGCGAGCCAGACGGCGAGCGGCGAGTGCGGCGGCAGCTGGCGATGCCCCTCGGCGATCAGGAGGTCGAAGAAGCGGTTGAGCTTGTCCGCCTCCTTCGACCAGTCCGCCGGCGCCGGCGGCGATTCCTTCCAGGTCGTGGCCAGCTTCTTCAGCGTAAATAGCGAGGCGGTTTCGCACAGGGTTTCCTCGAACCACTGGTTGTAGCGACTGTTCCCCGGTGCGGCGTTTTCCTCGTAGTTCGACAGGATGTGGCACAGCTCATGGGCGAATTCGTAGGTGTACAGGTGCCAGTTGGCGCCGCGGGCGTGCAGTTCGACCCGGTATTCGCCGTCGGCGCCGCGCTCGTACAGCGCCACCGGATTGCTGTCGGTATGGGTGACGACGATCGGCACGTTCAGCTTCTTCGGCAGCCGCGTCATCAGTTCGTCGGCAACCGAATAGAGTACCGCCTCGATCGTTTCCTTGCGCACGCTGCCCCAGCCCTCGCCCTCCACCTTGATGGTGAGGCCCATCTTGCGGCTGTTCACCGGCTTTTTTTGCGGCGCGGCGAACCCGTGGGAAGAGTAGAGCAAGGAGTAAAGCAACGATGCGATGATCAGCGGCAGGCGCATGGCGTACTCCTTTCGCGGCGGGTCGGACGATGGCAGCTTGCCGTCGCGTAGCGAACGACGGCAATCTACAGTTTAGTCCACCGGCGCGGCGCGGAGTTCGCCTGCCCCAAGCATGATTTTGCGCGGCGGCACGGCGCCGCCCCCGCTCACTTCTCGACGAAGGCGCGCTCGATCACGTAGTCGCCCAGCTCGCCGGTGTAATGGCGTGCCACCTTGAAGCCGCGGACGTCGAGCAGCTTCGCGGTGTCGGCCAGCATGGCCGGGCTGCCGCAGATCATCGCGCGGTCGGTCGCCGGATCGAGCGGCGGCTCGCCGATGTCGGCGAACAGCTTGCCGGAGTCGATCAAGTCGGTCAGCCGCCCCTCGTTGCGGAAGGATTCGCGGGTCACCGTCGGGTAGTAGATCAGCTTCTCGCGAGCCCAGTCGCCGAAGAACTCGTGGTCGGACAACTCGTGTTCGATGTAGTCGTGATAGGCCAGTTCGTTGGTCCACCGCACGCCGTGGATCAGGATCACCTTCTCGAAGCGCTCGTAGGTTTCCGGGTCGTGGATCAGGCTCATGAAGGGCGCCAGCCCGGTGCCGGTGGCGAACATGAACAGGCGCTTGCCCGGCTTGAGGTCGTGCAGAACCAGCGTGCCTGTCGGCTTCTTGCTGACGAGGATCGGATCGCCCGGCTTGACGTTCTGCAGGCGCGAGGTCAGCGGGCCGTTCGGCACCTTGATGCTGAAGAATTCCAGGTGTTCCTCGTGGTTGGCGCTGGCGATGCTGTAGGCGCGCGTCAGCGGCCGCCCGTCGACCTCCAGCCCCATCATGACGAACTGCCCGTTGAGGAAGCGCAGGCCGGCGCTGCGCGTGGTGCGGAAGGAAAACAGCGTGTCGTTCCAGTGATTGACGGAAAGGACGGTTTCGGTGGCGAGGTTGCTCATGATCGGACTCCTTTACGTTTTTGACTGGAAGCGATGATAGGCGTTGCACCACAGAAACATAAGCGGATAATTTGCATATCAATTATCGGTTTTATATATATGCGAATCACCCTGCGCCAGATCGAGGTCTTTGCCGCCATCGCCCGCAGCGAGAACGTCTCGCGCGCTGCCGAAGCGCTGGCGATGTCGCAGTCGGCGGCGAGCAGCGCACTGGTCGAACTCGAACGCCAGTTCGCCTGCCCGCTGTTCGACCGCATCGGCAAGTCGCTGCGCCTCAACGCCACCGGCCGCGGGCTGCTGCCACAGGCCGAGGACATCCTGGCGCGCGCCGCCGAGATCGAGGGCTTCCTCGCCGGCGGCCAGCTCGGCCCGCTGGCCGTCGGCGCGACGATGACCATCGGCAACTACCTGGCGACGTTGATCGTCGCCGACTACCTGCAGCGCCACCCGACCTCGCGCCTCGACCTCAAGGTCGCCAACACCCGCCACATCCTCGACGGCGTGCTGCGCTGCGAACTCGACCTCGGCCTGATCGAGGGCGAGGCCAACGACCCCGACCTCGTCCTCGACCCGTGGCTGGCCGACGAACTGGTGGTCTTCTGCGCGCCGCAGCACCCGCTCTCCGCGAGCGGCCGTGCGAGCACCGTGCAGCTGGCGGAACAGCCGTGGATCCTGCGCGAAGCGGGCTCCGGCACGCGCGCCCTGTTCGACCGCGCCATCGCGCCGCGGCTCGCCAGCCTGCAGATCCGCCTGCAGCTGGAACACACCGAGGCGATCAAGCGCGCCGTCGAGGCCGGCCTCGGCCTCGCCTGCCTGTCGCGCGTCGCCCTGCGCGAGGCCTTCCGGCGCGGCAGCCTGGTCGAGCTGCGGACGCCGCAGTTCGACCTGCGCCGCAACTTCTATTTCGTGCGCCACCGCCAGCGCCACGTCAGCCCCGCCAGCCGGGCCTTCCAGGCGCTGTGCCGCGACTTCGGCGCGGCCCTGCAGGCGGCCGGCGACCTTGCGCCCGACCAATAAATTAGAGTATTCTTATATACATGAAGACAAAACTGATTTTTGGCCTTTTGTGGGCGTTGACCGCAGCCGCCTCCGCGCAGGAACTGCCAAGCGTCGTCGTCCAGCCGCACCGCGTCGATCTGGGCTTCCCGGCCGAGTCGCTGGTCGAGGCCGTCCAGCAGACCACCGTCGGCGCCCAGACGGCCGGCCGGATTATCGAAGTGAAGGCCGACGCCGGCCAGCGCGTGAGCAAGGGCGAGGTACTGATGCGCATCGACGCGCGCGAGGCGGAGGAAGCGGCGCGTGCCGCCAACGCCCAGTACGCCAACGCCAGACTCAACTACGAGCGCACGAAAAGCCTGGTCGCCCAGAAATTCATGAGCGCCGCCGCGCTCGACAAGGCGAAGGCCGACTACGACGCGGCCACCGCCACCCGCGCCGCGGCGGGCGCCAGCGAGAGCCACGCCACCATCGTTGCGCCGCTGACCGGCGTCGTCGCCCGCCGCCACGCCGAACTCGGCGACATGGCGACGCCCGGCAAGCCGCTGTTCACGATCTACGAACCGGGCGGCCTGCGCGTCACCGCCAGCATTCCGCAATACCGCCTGAATGACATGCGCAGCGTCAGGACGGCGCGCGTCGAGTTCCCGGAACTCAACAAGTGGGTCGATGCGACCGCCGTCAAGCTGCTGCCGACCGCCGACACCGCGACCCACGTCTCGCAGGTGCGCGTCAGCCTGCCGCCGGTGCCGGAGGCGACGCCGGGCATGTTCGCGCGCGTCCATTTCGTCCTCGGCCAGGCCGAGAAGCTGACCGTGCCGGCACAGGCCGTCGTGCGCCGCGGCGAAGTCGCCGCCGTCTACGTGCTGGGTGCCGACAACCGCCTCAGCCTGCGCCAGCTGCGCATCGGCGACGCCGTCGGCCAGGGTGAGATCGAAGTGCTGGCCGGCCTGAGCGCCGGCGACAAGGTGGTGACCGACCCGGTCAGGGCGGCCATCGCGCTCAAGCAGGGCAACAAGTAGTCCGGAGCGGCCGAACGAAAGAGCCGCGGTTCTTCCATCACACCGAGGAGAGAGACCTATGGCACACATCGTTATTGTCGGCAGCGGCCTGGGCGGCATGACCATGGCCTTCGAGATGCGGGAAAACGCCCGCCCGACGGATCGCATCACCGTTGTCTCGAACAACCCGAAATTCCATTTCGTCCCGTCCAACCCGTGGGTTGCGGTCAACTGGCGAAAACGCGAGGAAATCGAACTCGACGCCGCCCCCCTGCTCGAGCGCAAGAAGATCGGCTTCATCGGCGTCGGCGTCCGCCGCGTGCATCCCGAGCGCAAGCAGCTGGAGCTTGACGACGGGGCGACGGTCGATTACGACTTCCTGATCCTGTCCACCGGCCCCAAGCTGGCCTTCGACGAGATCGAGGGCACGGGACCGCAGGGACACACCCAGTCGATCTGTCACGTCGACCATGCCGTGCAGGCCGAGCGCGCCTGGCAGGAGTTCGTCGCCGACCCCGGCCCGATCGTCGTCGGCGCCGTGCAGGGCGCCTCGTGCTTCGGGCCGGCCTACGAGTTCGCGATGATCATGGAAACCGACCTGCGCCGGCGCAAGATCCGCGACCGCGTACCGATGACCTTCGTCACGTCGGAGCCTTACATCGGCCACCTCGGGCTGGGCGGCGTCGGCGATTCCAAGGGGCTGATGGAGTCGATCTTCCGCAGCAAGCACATCAAGTGGATCTGCAACGCCAGGGTGATGCGCGTCGAGGCCGGCCAGATGTTCGTCACCGAGCACGACGAGGACGGCAAGCCGAAGAAGGAGCACGTGCTGCCCTTCAAGTATTCGATGCTGCTGCCGGCCTTCAAGGGCATCGACGCGGTGTTCGGGGTCGAGGGCCTGACCAACCCGCGCGGCTTCGTCAGCATCGACGCCTTCCAGCGCAACCCGAAATACCCCGAGATCTACGGCATCGGTGTCTGCGTCGCCATCCCGCCGGTCGAGGTGACGCCAATCCCGACCGGCACGCCGAAGACCGGCTACATGATCGAATCGATGGTCACCGCCACGGCCAAGAACATCCGCGCCGTGCTCGACGGCCGCGAGCCGGACAAGAAGGCGACGTGGAACGCCGTCTGTCTCGCCGATTTCGGCGACACCGGCGCCGCCTTCGTCGCGCTGCCGCAGATTCCGCCGCGCAACGTCAATTGGTTCGGCGAAGGCAAGTGGGTGCATCTGGCCAAGGTCGGCTTCGAAAAATATTTCATGCACAAGCTCAAGCATGGCACCAGCGAGACGGTCTATGAAAGGATCGTCATGGAGGCACTGGGCATCCTGAAACTGAAAGGAAAATAGTTGTCGATGGGTATTTCCGGGCGCATCGCCGCCACTTTCCAGGAATCGCGGATGACGCCGCTGCTGGCGCTCGTCGCCTTCCTGCTCGGCGTCTTCGCCGTCCTCGTCACGCCGCGCGAGGAAGAGCCGCAGATCGACGTGACCATGGCCGACGTGCTGGTCGCCTTCCCCGGCGCCTCGGCCAAGGATGTCGAGAACCTGGTCGCGCGCCCGGCCGAACAGGTGCTGTCGCGCATGCACGGGGTCGAGCACGTCTATTCCGTGTCGCGCCCCGGCATGGCGGTGATCACCGTGCAGTTCGACGTCGGCGTCAAGTACAACGACGCCGTGCTGCGCCTCTACGACACCGTGCATTCGCACCGCGACTGGCTGCCACCCAACCTCGGCGTCCAGGAGCCGGTGATCAAGCCGCGCGGCATCGACGACGTGCCCATCCTCGCCCTCACCTTCTGGACGAAGGACCCGGAACGCTCGGCCTACGAGCTGCAGCAGGTGGCGCGCGCCGTCGAGATCGAGCTGAAGCGCATCAAGGGCACGCGCGACGTGTCCACGCTGGGCGGCCCCGACCACGCCATCCGCGTGCTGATGGACGCCGAGCGGATGAACGCCTACGGCGTCACGCCGCAGGAAATCGCCGGCGCCCTCAAGGTGTCGAACGCCCTGCAGCCCTCCGGCAACCTGACCGCCGGCAACCGCGAGGTGCTGGTGCAGACCGGCACCTACCTCGAAGCGGCGGCCGACGTGAAGCAGCTGGTGGTCGCCGTGCGCGACGGCAAGCCGGTGTTCATGAGCGACGTCGCGACGGTCGAGGACGGCCCCGACCAGCCGAAGCGCTACGCCTGGTTCGGCAACCGCGACGGCGAGTTCCCGGCCGTCACCATCCAGCTTTCCAAGCAGCCGGGGGTCAATGCCGCCGATGTCGCGTCGGCTGCGGTCGACCGGATAAATACCCTCAAAAACACGGTGATCCCGGAAGGCGTCGAGGTCACCGTCACCCGCAACTACGGCGAAACGGCGACCGAGAAGGCGCAGAAGCTGATCGGCAAACTGATCTTCGCCACCGCCTTCGTCGTCGCCCTCGTCTTCTTCGCGCTCGGCCGGCGCGAGGCCTTCATCGTCGGCGTCGCCGTAACCCTGACCCTCGCCGCGACGCTGTTCGCCTCCTGGGCCTGGGGCTTCACGCTCAACCGGGTGTCGCTGTTCGCGCTGATCTTCTCGATCGGCATCCTGGTCGATGATGCCATCGTCGTCGTCGAGAACATTCACCGCTGGCAGGGCCTATACCCCGGCAAGCCGCTGCGCGAGATCATCCCGCCAGCGGTCGACGAGGTCGGCGGGCCAACCATCCTCGCCACGCTGACAGTAATCGCCGCCCTGCTGCCGATGGCATTCGTCACCGGCCTGATGGGGCCGTACATGAGCCCGATCCCGATCAACTCGTCGATGGGCATGGCCATCTCGCTGGCGGTGGCCTTCGTCGTCACGCCGTGGCTGGCGCTCAAGCTGATGAAGGCGCACGGCCCGAGCAGCGCCGGCCACGCGCCGTCAAAGCTCGATGCCAAACTCGACGCCACCTTCCGCAAGCTGCTGACGCCCTTCCTCGACCCGCAGAAGGGCGGCGCGGCGCGCATCCGGCTGGCCGTTGCCGTCGTGCTGATGATCCTCGGCTCGGTGTCGCTGGCCTACTTCCAGCTCGTCGTGCTAAAGATGCTGCCCTTCGACAACAAGAGCGAATTCCAGGTCGTGCTCGACATGCCGGTCGGCACGCCGGTCGAGGAAACGGCGCGCGTTCTGCACGAAATCGGCGCCGAACTGGCGCAGGAAGCCGACGTCGTCGACTACCAGGCCTATGCCGGCACCGCCAGCCCGATCAACTTCAACGGCCTGGTCCGCCAGTACTATCTGCGCGCCGCGCCGGAAAAGGGCGACATCCAGGTCAACCTGGCCGACAAGAAGCACCGCTCGCGCCAGAGCCACGAGATCGCCGTCGCCCTGCGCGACCGTATCGAGGCCATCGGGAAGAAGAACGGCGGCGTCGCCAAGGTCGTCGAAGTGCCGCCCGGACCGCCGGTGCTGTCGCCCATCGTCGCCGAGATCTACGGGCCGGACATGGCCGGCCAGATGGCGGTCGGCAAGCAGGTGCGCAAGGCCTTCGAGGACACGCCCGATCTGGTTGCGGTCGACGACTATATCGATGCAGATTCCCGGAAGTTCGTGCTGCACGTGCTGCAGAGCAAGGCGGCGCTGCTCGGCGTGGCGCAGAGCGACATCGTCGAGGTGGTCGGCATGGGGCTGGCCGGGCAGGACGTGACGCCGGCGCGTAATACCGAATCCAAGTTCGAGATCCCGGTGCGCGTGACCCTGCCGGCGGAAAAGCAGTCGAACCTCGACGCCCTTTTGAAATTGCGCGTGCGCTCAAAAGACGGCCACCTGGTACCGGTGTCGGAACTGGTCGAGGTGCGTGAGGCGACGCGCGAGAAGGCGATCTACCACAAGGACCTGCTGCCGGTGGTCTATGTCGTCGGCGACATGGGCGGCAAGCTCGACTCGCCGCTCTACGGCATGTTCGACGCGCGCTCGCAGATCATCGGCAAGGAGCTCAAGGAAGGTGGCACGCTCGGCGAATGGTTCATCCGCCAGCCGGCCGACCCCTACGCCGGCTACAGCGTCAAGTGGGACGGCGAGTGGAAGGTCACCTACGAAACCTTCCGCGACATGGGACTGGCCTACGGCGTCGGCCTGATCCTGATCTACCTGCTGGTCGTCGCCCACTTCGGCAGCTATCTGGTGCCGCTCATCATCATGGCGCCGATCCCGCTCACCATCATCGGCGTCATGCCCGGCCACGCCCTGCTCGGCGCGCAATTCACGGCGACCTCGATGATCGGCATGATCGCGCTGGCCGGCATCATCGTCCGCAACTCGATCCTGTTGGTCGATTTCATCAAACAGCAGGTCGCCGCCGGTATGAACTTCCACGACGCCGTGATCCAGTCCGCCGCCGTGCGCGCCAAGCCGATCGCGCTGACCGCGCTGGCCGCCATGCTCGGCGCCCTGTTCATCCTCGACGACCCGATCTTCAACGGGCTGGCCATCAGCCTGATCTTCGGCATCCTGGTCTCCACCCTGCTCACCCTGGTGGTGATCCCGGTGCTCTACTTCTCCGCATTCAGAAAGGAACACTCACAATGACCATCGAACGCATGATCCGCATCATGGCCGGCTTCTTCGTCCTGCTCTCGCTGGCGCTAGGCTGGACAGGCAGCCCGGTTTTCGTTTCCGAATGGTTCCTCGCCTTCACCGCCTTCGTCGGCCTCAACCTGCTGCAAAGCGGCTTCACTGGCTTTTGCCCGCCGGAAAAGCTGCTCGCCAAGCTGGGCTTCAAGCGCGGCAACGGCTCCTGCGGCGTCTGAACGGGCTGTCCGACCGGCCGACGATTCCGCTCATTGACGCCGCGCCGGCGATGCCTCAGAGTCGGATCGTGTTCCGCGATGCGCTGGAGGCAGCGACCGGCGGAACGTCTAGGGAGCGACAACGATGCATCCGGACCGACCGCCACCCACCCGCACCTGCCTGTACGACCACCGGCAACTCGACGATGTCGTCGCCGACATGGCGCGGCGGGCAGCCGGGCTGTTTCCCGGACCGGCGCCGATCGCGGTAGTCGGCGTCCTGCGCCGCGGCGCGCCGCTCGCCGAGCGCATCACCGAACGCCTGGTCGCCCACCACGCCCTGCCGGCGCCCGCGCGCCTCGACCTCAAGGTGTCGCGCTATGCCGACGACCTCACGCTGCTCCACCCGGAAACGCGACTCGTCGAGAACCCGGACCATGCCGCACCCCTTGCCGAACTGGCCGGGCGCCGCCTGCTGGTCGTCGATGACGTGCTTTACTCCGGTCACTCCCTGCTTCGCGTCGTCGAATACCTCGGACGTTACGGGCCGGCCGAAATCCGCGTCGCCGTGCTGGTCGACCGCGGCGTCGCTTGCCTGCCCGTCCACGCGGATATCGTCGGGGTGCGCCTGCAGGTGGCGCCACCCGACATCGTCGAATGCCACG
>WBZM01000878.1_pt1 | contig 35132 bp, 36 predicted proteins | sample 5204271 | NCBI WGS metagenome assembly WBZM01 (sample SAMN12344346, study PRJNA552823) | activated sludge metagenome | biome: Activated sludge suspended growth; feature: Nitrification reactor; material: Wastewater; isolation source: activated sludge from nitrification reactor of wastewater... | reverse complement strand
ATCGGTTGCGAACCATTTCTGAACGGCGTCGCAAAAGCCGTCGCCGCCATCAGCGATCGCGGGCTGTCCAATATCCGTATTCACGCCGGGGACGCGCGGGATTTGCTGGCCGCGCTGCCGGCGAAATGCCTCGACCGAATCGAGCTGCTGTATCCCGATCCCTGGCCGAAGCGGCGCCATCACAAGCGTCGGATCGTATCGGACGAATTCCTCGTGGCGGCCGCGCGCGTTCTCAAATCCGGTTGCGACTTGCGCTTCGCGACCGACATCGACGATTACTGCGCCTGGACTCTCGCTCACATCGCGCGGTCGCCTGATTTCGTGTGGACGGCAAAACGACCGGAAGATTGGCTCGCGCCCTGGAGCGGCTGGAAAGCGACGCGCTATGAAGAAAAGGCGCGGCGCGAGGGACGGCCGTCGGCCTACCTGACCTTCGTCAGAAGGTAGCGGCGCGTGGCGTTCCCCGAGGACCTTTCGCGCCATAACGATAGAGGTCCAGCCCGTTCGCCTTCAGCCAGGCTTCGGCGTCGTCGGTCTCAGGACAGATCGACCTGCAAAGTTTCCAGAACCGCGCCGAATGATTCATATGCGCGAGGTGACAGACCTCGTGAGCCGCCAGATAGGCGAGCACCTCTGTCGGCGCGAGAATGAGCCGCCAGGAGAAATTGAGCGCCCCGGTCGCCGAGCACGAGCCCCATCGGGTCGTCGTATCCTTGAGCGTGATTGGCGGGATCGGCTTGCCGACCATCTCAGCGTAGCGTTGAACCGCTCCGGTCAATTCTCGTCGCGCCTGCGCCTTCAGCCAATCCTGAACGCGCCGCTCGATATGGGCCGCGTCGCCCGCTACATACAGCCTATGCTCGCCGTCAGCGTTATCGCGAGCGAGCCATACGACGCCACGCGATCCAGACGCATGTACAATTCGCGTCAACACACCGCGCAACGGAATAATCGCGCCATCTACAAATCTAACCTGTCCTGGCAGGCGGCGCAGACGTACGCCGACCCAAGCCGCGTTGCGTTCCGCAAATTCGGCCGCGTCTTTCAAGGACGCGCGTTGGGGAATGGTCAGGACCGCATCGCGGGTCGCGCCGCGCACGCGCAATATGAAACGCCGCGCCGTTTCGACACGCCGCAATTGAACCTTGTAGGTCTCGCCGTCGTGTCGGAGTTCGAGTTCGCCGCTCGGAGCGCGCGCGTCCCCGGTCCTTCGAAAGAGCCGCATGACCAAAATCTAACCTACGAGCCGCTGAGTCGCTATCGCGTCACGGTTGCAGATTGCGATCTCCGCCTTCAGCGGCGGATCAACGCTGGCAGACGGGACAATAATAGGTCGATCGTCCAGCCTGAATGACGCGTTCGATTGTTCCCGCGCAGCCGCGCTTTGGACAAGCAGCGCCTTCACGGTCATACACACGGAACGAATGCTGAAAATAGCCGGGCTTGCCGTCGGCTCCGGAGAAATCGCGAAGCGATGATCCACCGGCGTCGATTGCGTCTGTCAGGACTTCGACTATTGCATCGGCAAGCCTGCGGCGAGCATCGCGGCCATGTCTGTCCGGGCCGGATATTGTCGCGGCCGCGCGAGCAGGAGACAGCCCCGCGCGATGTAGGGCTTCGCAGACGTAGATATTGCCGAGGCCTGCCACGCGCTTCTGATCCAGCAATGCAGCCTTCAGGCTCGCGCCGGCGCCATTGAACAATCGAGCCAGCGCTGCAGGAGCGATTTTCGGTTCGAGCGGCTCCAGCCCGATGCCGCGCATCCGGGGATGACGATCCAGTTCCTCGCTTGCGACCGCAAACATGAAACCAAACCGGCGCGGATCGTTGTAGATGACGCGCGTCCCATCAGACATTTCGAACACGACATGATCATGCGCTTTGAGACGCGGGATTTTCCTATGAAGAACCGCGGTCGGAGGGGCCGGCTCCCGGTTTTCGACGCGGAACGAACCGCTCATCCCGAGGTGGGCGACAAGCACGTCGCCCCCCGAGAGCCGCAGAAGCAGGTATTTCGCGCGACGGTCGATGCGCTCCACGGTTCGGCCGGCCACCCGGACCTTGAAATCGGCCTGTATCGGAAACCGTAGATCCTCCCGGTTGAGAACAACGCGGAATATGGCCTTTCCCGCCATCGCCGGCGTCAATCCCCGACGCGTGGTCTCCACTTCCGGCAGCTCCGGCATCAGCGTCGTCCCGACTAGCGATTAACCCTTGGCCCGTCGCGACGGACGGCCGCGTAGATATAGTGACAGAGAAGCGATATTGTCCCGCTCCGAAAAGGAATTATCGATGAGCGCGACCACGGGCTCCATGCCTAGCGATCAAAACGGCGCAGATTTCGGCTTCAGGCGGGTGCCCGTCGCGGCGAAGCAGGAACTTGTGGACGATGTTTTCCACAAGGTCGCCGACCGGTACGATCTTATGAACGACCTGATGTCGGCGGGCTTGCACCGTGAATGGAAAAACGTCTTCGTGGCCATGACGCGACCTTCGCGTTCCCGCGTCTGGCGGCATATCGACGTTGCGGGGGGCACGGGCGATATCGCGTTTCGGATCGCAGAGCAGCAACTGCGCAACGTGCATTCGACCGTGGTCGACATAAACGCCGACATGCTCGAAGTGTGCCGCCGGCGAGCGCGCGAGCTTGGCGTCGAGGCTCTCGTCGAGACGGTCGAGGCGAATGCGGAAGAACTGCCGTTCCCTGACGCGACCTTCGACGCCTACACAATCGCATTCGGCATTCGAAATGTGCCGCGTATTTCCAAAGCGCTGGCCGAAGCGAGGCGCGTCCTTAAAAAGGGAGGACGCTTTCTGTGCCTTGAATTTTCGCAGGTTGACCTGCCCGTCCTCGAGCGGATCTACGATCAGTACTCGTTCCGCGTCGTTCCGAAGCTCGGCCGGCTGGTAACTGGCGACGCGCATCCCTATCGATATCTCGTCGAGTCGATCAGGACCTTCCCGAAAGCCGAGGCCTTTCGCGAGATGATCGCGGAAGCGGGCTTTGAGCGCGCTTCATTTGAACGCCTGACGGGCGGCATTGTCGCAATCCACAGCGGCTGGAATCTCTGATCCTGGACGGCGCGTGTGATCTCAGGCTTTTTCCATATTCTGCGTCTGGCGCGAGCCGGGTTCATACTGGGGCGTGAAGGCGTCTTTCTTGACGTTGATCCCGCGCTGGTCCCGCCAGCCGCGCAGCCAGTGTTTTTTCTGTTTCGTAAGCTGGCGCGAACGCCGGCTGACAGTCGCTCCGGCTCGCTTGCGCGAGCCATGGCCCGGCTTGGACCCTCCTACGTCAAGCTCGGGCAATTCCTGGCGACACGCCCCGATATCGTCGGGCTTGCAACCGCGCGCAGCCTGGAGGCGCTCCAGGACCGCATGGAGCCATTTCCCCAGGCCGAGGCTGTGGCGACCGTGCAGCGGACCCTCGGACAGCCTCTTTCGGAGGCTTTCGCAGAATTTGGACCGCCAATCGCTGCCGCGTCGATCGCTCAGGTTCATCGCGCAAGACTGCCGGACGCGGAAGGCAGCCGAGCAGTCGCCGTCAAAATTCTGCGGCCTGGCGTAGAAATCCGCTTCCGACGCGATCTTGGCGATATGATGTTTGCCGCCCGCTTCGCCGAGGGTTCTTCGGCTGAAGCCCGACGCTTGCGTCTCGTGGAGGTCGTCGAGACGTTGGCGCGCAGCGTGCGTCTCGAGATGGACTTGCGTCTCGAAGCCGCCGCGGCATCCGAATTCCGCGACAACACCGTCGGCGATCCGGATTTTCGGACGCCTGAAGTGGATTGGAACAGAACCGGGCGGGATGTCCTCACGACGGAATGGATCGACGGCATACCCCTGTCGAACGTAAGCGCCCTACAGGAAGCCGGATTCGACCTGCCGAAGCTCGGCGCCAACGTCATCCAGTCCTTTCTTCGTCACGCGGTGCGCGACGGCTTTTTTCACGCAGACATGCATCAGGGGAATCTTTTCGTCGATGCGCAAGGTCGGATCGTCGCCGTCGACTTCGGGATCATGGGTCGACTGAATGGCGCACAACGCAAATTTCTCGCGGAGATACTGTTTGGTTTCATCACACGCGACTACAGACGCGTCGCGATCGTTCACTTCGACGCAGGCTATGTTCCACGCACCCACGCCGTAGAGGAATTCGCGCAGGCGATCCGGGCCGTCGGCGAGCCGATCCATTCGCGGACAGCCGACCAGATTTCGATGGCGCGTGTGCTGACGCTCCTGTTCGAGATCACGGCCCTCTTCGACATGTCGACGCGAACGGAGCTCGTCCTCTTGCAAAAGACCATGGTCGTGGTCGAAGGCGTCGCCCGTAGCCTCGATCCAAACCTCAACATGTGGACGACTGCGGAGCCTGTCATCCGGGCCTGGATCGAAGAGAATCTCGGGCCGACCGGCAAGATGCGGGATGCGGGGGAAGCCGTTGGCGCGGCAATTCAGGCGATTGCGCGCGCACCCGAAATGCTGGAGCGCATCGACCGGCTGACAGACGATTTGCGTCTTGAGCGACAATCTCAGAAAGTTGCCCCGCTACGCCTTTCCGGCTGGCAAACCATTCCGCTCTGGCTGCTTGCCGCGGCCGCTGTTATCGCCCTTCTGCGCTGAATTGTGGGGAGCCGAATGTCGCATCTCTCCGGCAAGCACGTGCTCCTGATCGTGAGCGGAGGCATCGCGGCGTATAAAACGCTGGAGCTGATCCGGCGACTGCGCGAGCGTGGGGCTATTGTCACGACTGTCTTGACGAAAGCCGCAAAGCAATTTGTCACGCCGCTCTCCGTCGCCAGCCTGACCGGACGGAAGGTGTACGATGATCTCTTCTCGCTGACCGACGAGACGGAGATGGGACACATTCAGCTTTCGCGGGCGTCGGACTTTGTCGTTGTTGCGCCGGCAACCGCCGATCTCATGGCCAAGAACGCAAATGGCCTCGCGGATGACCTTGCATCTACCTTGCTGCTTGCGACCGACAAGGCTCCGGTTTTCGTTCCTGCAATGAATGTCCGCATGTGGCTGCATCCAGCGACGCAACGCAACCTGGCGACGTTGAAAGCAGGGGGCTGCAAGATACTCGGCCCGGCCGACGGTGAAATGGCTTGCGGCGAGTTCGGGCCCGGACGAATGCTCGAACCTCTCGAGATCTTAGCTGAACTGGAGGCAATGGCGGCGGCGCCCATTGGCGCGTCGAAGCCGCTTGCGGGCAGGCGCGCAATCGTCACTGCCGGGCCAACACGCGAACCGATCGATCCCGTTCGTTACATCAGCAACAAATCGTCAGGAAAGCAGGGATACGCGATCGCGGCGGCGCTGGCCGCCGCGGGCGCAGACACGGTTCTGGTCTCCGGGCCGGTCGATATCGAAGCCCCGCCAGGAGTTACGACGCTGAGAGTCGAATCCGCGGTTGAAATGCTTGAATGCGTCAAGAAGGCCCTGCCTGCCGATATATTTATAGCTGCGGCCGCCGTTGCCGACTGGCGCGTGAAGGCGACGTCGACGCAGAAGGCAAAGAAGGGGCCTGACGGCCCTCCGGTGATCGAACTCGTCGAAAATCCCGACATCCTGGCGACCGTCTCGCAGATGCCGGCCGGCAGGCCAAAACTCGTAGTCGGCTTTGCCGCCGAGACAGAAAATCTCGTCCCACATGCGACGGCGAAACTCGTCCGGAAAAAATGCGATCTGATCATCGCCAACGACGTTGGGGCAGAACAGGCGATCTTTGGCGGCGATCTCAACAGGGTCGTGATTATTGACGCAGAGGACGCCGTCGTCTGGCCGCAAGCAAGCAAAGCGGAAATAGCCAGCAGGATCGCCGCCCTCGTTGCGGCCCGCCTGGACAAAATTGCATGAGCGATTCCGATCTCATTGCCGTGCGTTTTGTTCGTCTCGCGCATGCGGCGGACTTGGAGCCGCCCGCCTATCATTCTGCCGGAGCGGCCGGGCTCGATCTTGTCTGCGCGCTTGGAGCGTCCGACGACGCAGTTCTGAGGCCCGGCGAACGCATGCTGGTGCCTACCGGCTTTTCGATGGAGCTCCCTAGCGGCTACGAGGGTCAGGTGCGTCCGCGATCCGGTCTTGCCGTCAAGCACGGTGTCACGGTCCTCAATTCGCCGGGAACGATCGACAGCGACTATCGCGGAGAGATCAAAGTCATCCTGTTCAACGCCGGTCACGAAGCGTTTCGCTTGGAACGAGGGATGCGGGTCGCGCAGCTCGTTATTGCGCGGGTTTCCAATGTCCGCGCAGAACTGGTCGAACAATTGTCCCAGACGCAGCGGGCCGACCGCGGATTTGGCTCAACCGGAACGAAATTGCCTCCGTTGACCTAAACTGAGACCGTTTTCTTCTCCTCCCGCGGCGCAATTCGGCATTGAACTGTCCTTCGGCGCACGCTTCAATCAACCCGACGCCGGACGGCAGACGAAACGAATTCAATCGGAAGAGGAAACGATGAGCCAGAACCAAGCTGGACGCGGCAAAATCTACAATTCGATCGTCGACACAATCGGCAACACGCCGCTGGTCCGCCTCGATCGCCTGGCGAAAGAAAAAGGCGTAAAGGCCAATCTGTTGGCGAAACTGGAGTTTTTCAACCCGCTCGCAAGCGTGAAGGATCGCATCGGCGTCAATATGATCGCCGCGATGGAGGCTTCCGGCAAGATCGCGCCGGGCAAGACAACCTTGGTCGAGCCAACGTCCGGCAACACGGGCATCGCGCTCGCCTTTGTCGCGGCGGCCCGCGGCTATCGGCTCATTCTGGTCATGCCGGAATCGATGTCGATCGAGCGCCGCAAGATGCTCGCTTTGCTTGGGGCGGAACTCGAGCTCACGCCCGCCGCGCAAGGCATGAAAGGGGCGATCGCCAAGGCCGATGAGCTTGCGAAGACCATTCCAGGGGCGATCATTCCTCAACAATTCGAGAACCCGGCCAATCCGGACATCCACCGCCGCACGACGGCGGAGGAAATCTGGAACGACACCGACGGCAAGGTCGACGTTTTCGTCTCTGGCGTCGGAACCGGCGGCACGATCACGGGCGTCGCCCAGGTCCTGAAGCCGCGCAATCCCAATTTGAGGATCGTGGCGGTCGAGCCCGAGGACTCGCCCGTCCTCTCCGGCGGACAGCCGGGTCCGCACAAGATCCAAGGCATAGGCGCGGGCTTCGTGCCGCCGGTGCTTGATCGGTCGGCGATCGACGAAGTTATCAGGGTCGGCAACCAGACGGCTTTCGACTACGCTCGTCTTGTTGCGCGGCTGGAGGGCGTGCCGGTCGGGATTTCATCGGGCGCGGCGATCGGAGCGGCGGTCGAGATCGGCAGGCGGCCGGATATGGCGAACAAGAATATCGTCATCATCATTCCCTCCTTCGCCGAGCGCTATCTGTCGACGGCCCTGTTCGAGGGGCTATAAGAGCTTCCGGGCCGGCGACGACAGTCGTGCGTCGCCGGCAATTTCACGGAGGCGCCCTTGTCCTTTTCCAATATCCTCGTTGAAACGCACGGCAATGTCGGGCTCGTTCGCCTTAATCGCCCGCAGGCCCTGAACGCCCTCAATTCCGAGTTGATCGAAGAGCTCAACGTGGCGCTGACCGACTTCGACAAGTCGGAATCCATCGGCTGCATGGTCATTACCGGTTCGGCGAAGGCATTTGCAGCCGGCGCCGACATCAAGGAAATGCTGCCGAAAAGCTACATGGACGCCTATCTTTCTGATTTTATTGCGTCTTGGGAGGGCGTCACTCGGATCCGCAAGCCGATCATAGCCGCGGTCGCCGGATTTGCCCTGGGCGGGGGATGTGAACTTGCCATGATGTGCGACTTCATCCTGGCGGCCGACAACGCCAAGTTTGGCCAGCCCGAGATCAAGCTGGGCGTCATGCCGGGCGTGGGCGGCACCCAGCGCCTGACCCGTTTCGTCGGGAAGTCCAAGGCAATGGAAATGTGCCTGACCGGCCGCATGATGGACGCTGCAGAGGCGGAGCGCGCAGGCCTAGTATCCCGGATCGTCCCGGCTGACGACCTGGTCGCCGAGGCTATCAAAACCGGACAGGCGATCGCCGGCTTTTCCCGTCCTGCCACAATGATGACCAAGGAAACCGTCAATCGAAGCTATGAAATGTCGCTTTCCGAAGGTATCCGCTTCGAACGGCGCGTCTTCCACTCCATGTTCGCCCTTGAGGACAAGAAGGAGGGCATGTCCGCCTTCGTCGAGAAGCGCCCGCCGCAATTTCGAAACCGATAGGCCAAGGCCCGTTGACGCGGCCCCGATTTCTGAATATCAAACGGCCGTCGCCCGGCTCTCGCGTCAGAGCCGGGCTCCTCTATTTGGAAACTGGCTTGGCCTGAAAGGCCGCCGACAGGGATCAAACGATGGCTAATACGAGTTCGGCAAAGAAAGCCGTCCGCAAGATCGCCCGCCGCACGGCCGTGCGTCGCGCGCGTCGTGGCGAAATGCGCACCTTCCTTCGTAAGGTCGAGGAAGCGATCGCAAGCGGCGACCAGTCAGCGGCAAGCACCGCGCTTTCAACCGCTGCGCCGCTTGTCATGCGCGCCGCCCAGAAGGGCATCATTCATAAGAACACGGCGTCGCGAAAAGTGTCGCGCCTTACGGCGCGCGTCAAGGCGATGGCCAGCTGATCGGTTTTGACGCCAATCAAGTGATGCAAGAGCCGGGCAGTTTGCCCGGCTTTTTTGTTTTGCACGGACACGTGTAGGGACGTCGCGATTAATCGACACATTAACGAATTATTAGTGACCCTATGATCAGCCGCGCATGCGATTGCGCGGCGATTCAATGTCTTGCCATCAAAGCCTTTGTGCATGGCATTCCGCTTGCCCTTGACTCTCTCGTTTCGACTCGTTTCTCCGCCGCGGTTCGGCACTGAGCGCATCCCACATGCACGCCGCAAGTCGCAAACAGAACGTCAGGAATCAGCCTTCTAGCGAGATCAATTTCGCGGAACCAAAATCGTCGCGCGCATCGGTGTGAAAGAATCATGAAGCAGTGGATTGGCGCCGCAAATAGCGACCGGTAGTGTCGTCTCACTGAGATGAGCGGCGGAACAATCGTTTGTAAACGTTCGGACCCTCGAATTTCGGCGCGTTGCGTCGGGGGCGGCGAGAGGATTCCGATCGTTTTTTGTAAACGAGAACGGTGATTGTGCGACGGGGCTCATTCTTGTCGCATGAGGGGGCTGAACACGTGGGGCGACATTTTCAATCAAACAAAAAGCCTCGTGAGAACGATCCGAAACGTATGGCGACTCAGGAACAATCCTCGGAAGCCTCGATCCGGAGGCGTTCGCCGCGCGTCATAGATCGAGATCGTCTGTCTCTCGCTCGAAGTTAGCGCCCTTCAACGTTTAGTCGTTTCCTGTAGTCGCAGCTCACATTGAGCGCTGCGCGTGGACAAGCGTGCTTGTTTGCGGCGGCGATACCTTTTTCTGTTTACGAACAAGGCGACAAGAATGAACAAATCCGCTTTGGGCGCATCTCGCGCAATCTCTCCAGACCTGAAGGACCGCGCTATGGGGGATTGGTGGAAGCGCGTTTGCGAACGATTGCGCGCCGAGCTCGGCGACGCCAAGTTCAATTCGTGGTTCGTTCGGGTAGAGCTTGAGAACGTGCAGGCGGGGGTGGTCTACCTGTCCGTGCCGACGACCTTTCTCAAGAGCTGGATTCAAAGACATTTCCTGGAGAATATTCGCGCAGCAATCGCGGCCGATCGGCCCGACCTTCTCGAGGTCGTCATCCGCATCCGAACGTCAATTCGCGCAGCGGCCGATTGCGACCATGAAGATCGGCACGACGCGAAAGCGGTCACGCACAAGACCACTGCAACTGCGCCACGGAACAATCCGCCCAAGAATTCGCCTTCGACAAGGAATGTCGAGCCGGGCGACGGCCAGCGCTTTATCGGATCGCCGCTCGATCATCGTATGACTTTCGAAACTTTTCTTGTCGGGTCGTCGAACGAGATGCCGCACAAGGCGGCGATACGTGTATCCGAGTCGTCCGTCGGCGCGCCTGTCGAATATAATCCGCTCTACCTTCACGCCAATGTTGGATTGGGTAAGACGCATCTCGTGCAATCCATCGCCCAGTCAGCGGCCGCCGGCGGTCGCAACGTCGTCTATCTTACTGCTGAAAAGTTCATGTATGGCTTTGCATCGTCGCTGAAGAACCAGACCACGCTGGCGTACAAGGAACAGCTGCGCGCCATCGATCTCCTAATCGTCGACGACGTGCAATTCTTGAATGGAAAGGTGATACCGCACGAGTTCGGGCATGTTTTGAATTCGATGCTGGATTCCGGACGCCAGGTCGTGGTCGCTGCGGACCGGCAGCCGAGCGAGCTGGACAATCTGGATGATCGCGTACGATCTCGTCTTATGGGCGGCGTCAGCTTCGAACTTGGGCCGCTCGATCTCGAGTTGCGCCGCGCAATACTGACCTCGAGAATTGCGATCGCCCAGCAGCGCCAACCCGGCTTCGATGTCCCGAGAGCGGTGGTTGACTATGTCGCCCAGGTTATAGACACGAACGGCCGCGATCTCGAAGGCGCGGTCAACCGGCTGCTTGCGCGCGTCACGTTGAGCGGCGCGCCGCTGTCAGTCGACAATGCCGAACAAGCCATTCGCGATCTCGTTAGAACGCGCGACCCTAAGAAGGTCAAAATCGAAGACATCCAGAAGCTCGTCGCCAGCCACTACAATGTGAGCAGGGCGGATTTGCTATCGTCTCGACGGACCGCATCCGTGGTCCGGCCGCGCCAGATCGCAATGTTTCTGTCGAAGGTACTGACACCGCGATCCCTACCGGAAATCGGCCGCCGTTTCGGCGGGCGGGACCACACGACGGTGCTTCATGCTGTGCGGAAGATCGAAGGACTGTCGGCGAGCGATCGCGGTCTTGCGCAGGACCTCGACTACCTCAAGCGCATGCTGACGGAAATATAGGAGAGCCCGTCTTATGCGGGCGTTTGCGCCAGTAGTTCTGCGAGCGAAACCTCCGGTCGCGCGCCGTAGTGCTGGATAATCTCGGCCGCTGCAAGCGCGCCGATTGCAGCGCACCGTTCCGGAGGAAGCCCGCGCGCAAGTCCGAACAACGCGCCTGCGGCAAAAAGATCGCCGGCGCCGGTCGTATCGACGAGCTTCTCGATCGCTGCCGCTGGCGCGGACTGGATTGTACCGTTGTCAATGATCGCGCAGCCTGCAGCGGAGCGGGTGACGAAGGCTAGAGTTCGCTCGCGCGAAAGCGCGCCGACGGCCGTGTCGAAGTCTGCGGTCTGGTACAGCGCGTGAAGTTCGCTCTCATTGGCAAAAAGGATGTCCACAAGACCCGTCCGAATGAGCTCGAGAAACTCATCGCGGTAACGGTCGACGCAGAACGAGTCCGAAAGCGTCAGGGCGGTCTTGCGGCCCGCACGACGCGCCGCTGCAGCGGCTCGACGAAACGCTTCCTTGGCGCGGGGCGGGTCCCAAAGGTAGCCCTCGAAATAGAGGATGCGAGAGGCCTCGACGATCTTCTCGTCGACATCCTCGGGCCCTAAAGCCACGCAGGCCCCGAGATAGGTCGACATCGTGCGCTCGCCATCCGGCGTGACGACAATGAGACAGCGCGCGGTGGACGCGCCGCTCGTCGCCGATGGCGTCGGAAAATGAACGCCGGCGGCCTGAATGTCGTGGCGAAAAGCCTGGCCTGCGTCGTCGTCGCGTACTTTGCCGATAAAGCCCGCCTTGCCGCCGAGGCTTGCGACGCCCGCCATGGTGTTTGCCGCGGAGCCGCCGGACATGATCGTCGCCGACCCCATCGCTGCGTACAGTCGAGCGGACGCGGCCTCGTCGATCAGCGTCATGCCGCCCTTGTGCAATCCATGACCGATCAGGAAATCGTCGTCGGCGCGGGCGATCACGTCGACGATCGCGTTGCCGATGCCGACAACGTCATAGAGGGTTGCTGCAGTCATTTGGAAGCTCCTGATCGCGGCCCTTGTAGGGGGCGACCAGCGCCAGATCAATCTCTGGGCCTTCGTGATTGCGCCGCTTCGACAATCGCGGTCATTCGCGCGAAGTCGTCGGCGTCGAGATCGCCGACCGACCGCGCCAGCAGATTGGCGAAAGCCGTCGATTCGGGGATGGCGCCGGACGTATCGATCTTGATTCTCGGATCTGACGATTGGGCGAGGCGGCAAAGCGCCTCGGCGTCGTCCCAAATAATGTTGAAAAAGACGATGATGCGCTGGACGAGAAACCAGGTCGGCGCCCCGCGCTTGCCGTGCTCGAGCGCCGAGAGATAGGCCGGCGAAACGCCGATGGCATGCGCCATTTCCTTGAGCGTTACCCCACGCTCGGCTCGCATTTCTCGAAGTTTTACGCCGAGCGGCGTCATCGGCAAGCCTCAGCGACGACGAAGACGAACGTAGAGCGCGCCCGCGCCGCCGTGCGCCTGCGCCGCCTCGCCAAAAGCGGCGACGACATGCCGAAGCCGCGGATCGGAAAGCCAAAGCGGCGCCTGCCGACGAAGGACGCCAACCTCCCCGTCGCCATATCCCGATAAGACGCCGGAACGGCTTCCCTTGCCGGTAACGATCAGAACGACGCGCGCGCCCTCGCTGTGGACGCGGCGCAAGAAATCATGGACTGCCTGATGGGCGTCGGCGAGCCGTCGTCCATGGAGGTCAATTCTGGCGTCTATTTGCAGACGACCGCGCGTGAGGTCGCGCTGCTGTCGACGGTCGATCGTGCCGAGCGGCCGCGTCCCATTTCTCGGCTTTACGGTGTGGTCCGCCATTGCGCGATGTTCAACCACAGGCGAGGGCCGGCGCTCGACTGTTGGCGTAACTTTCGACTTCCGAGGTTCTCGCGGACGAACCGTCGCCGTCACCGCGCGCCAAAGCTCCAGCTCTTCCGCCGAAAGTTCTCGGCTCTTGTGCTTGGGACCCGCCATCTCAGACGAATCCTACAGGCAGAAACACGACAAATCTCGCGGGATGTCGAACGAGGCCTGCAATTTCTCCAGCGCGGGCGCCCGATCCGATGAAAAGATCGCCGCGCGCCGGCCCGACAATTGCGGAACCGGTGTCCTGCGCAATCATCAGGCGTCCGGTCGGTCCGGGCTCGAGCCCGGCCGTCGTCAGGTCTGCGCCGATCCAGACTGGCGTTCCATAGGGCCAGACGTCCCGGTCAACCGCAATCGACCGGAGGGCAGACAAAGGCACTCCCTGGGCGCCCGTCGGGCCGATTTCCGTGTCGGGATCGCTTTCGAGAGCAAAGAACACATAGGACTCGTTGCATTGCATAACGGCGCGGCCGCGCTCGCCAATCTCCGTTCCATTCGCCCGCAGCCACGCCTTGCAACTCGACAGCGACATTTGCTCCGGCGGGATCTCGCCCTGGCCGATCAGAATCCGACCAATAGACGTGTAGGGACGGCCATTGCGGCCAGCGTAAACTAGACGTTTGCATGAGCCGTCCCGCATACGCACACGCGCCGACCCTTGGACTTGCGCGAAAAACACCTCGACATGATCGCGCAGCCACACGACGGGGCGGACACGGTCGCCCAGCGCGCCGCGCTCTATCTCGGCACGCGACGGATATGGCTCAAATCTTCCGTCCAAGGTCTGTCTTGCGCCTTGCAAGCCGCGATCCCAGCCCTCCACATTTGTTTCGCGCATGTCGATCAGGTCGTCGGGACGAGAAAGAATAGGAGCCGAAAACTCCGCGCCGGGGACATCCGAGCCTTCGAGTTCGGGCTCGTAGTAGCCAGTAACAAAACCCTCGCCGGCTCCCGACTCGGCAAGCACCTCAAACGGTTGAAAGTTCTCGAGAAAAAACCGCGAAATCGATTCCGGATCCTCGCCGATGTCCAGGGCGTGAGAACCGAGGGCGGCAAGCTCCGGAGAGGGCGGGCGTCCTTGGCGCAACGACGGCAGCGCGGTCGCAATCGCACGACACGACGCAAGGAAGGCCGGCCAGACGGCAATCAATTCAGTCGGGCGCCATCCGGGCAATCGTTCGAAATCAAGCGGAGTCAGGCGCATCTGTCGCCGCCCGGCTCAATGCTTGTGATCGCTCTCTGTCGCCACGAGGCGCCACGTCGGGTCGGAGCTCCCGATCTCGCGCGCAAAGGTCCAGAGGTCGTCGGTCGAAATAACCAGATCTGGGTCGCCATGAATGACCGCGCCGGTCTTGTCCCGCGTCGCCGTGATCATCTTGGTCGAAAATCGAACCGAGATCTGTGCGGCGCCGCCTTTCGCCGCGCCTTCAACGACATCCATCTCGTCAATCGAAACGAGCCTTGTCGTCGTTTGCTCGCCGGCCTTCATGCGTTGATCGATCGCGGAAGCGAAGCCCGCAAAAACCTCGGGGCTCAGGAGATTGCTCAAAATTGCCTTGTCGCCATCGGCAAACGCCCGCACGATCATTTCGTACGCGACTTTTGCGCCCGCCTGGAACCGAGCGGGATCGAATCCGGGATCTGCCGACATAATTTCCGCCAGGCCGGCGCGACCCTTCTCCGTGGAGGCGAAACTCGAGACTTCCGGTCCCGAACGAACCGATTCATTTGCGGCCGGCCGTGCAGCGGCGCCCGGCAACCGTATGACCTTTCCGGTCTCCGCTGCCTGGCCGGGAGTTCCAGCGGGCCCGGAAGGGCGGTCGATGTCCACCCGCGTACCCAGCACGGACTTGAGCCTCCACACGACAAATATCGCGAGGAGGGCGAAGATGATGGTTGTCGGGTCTAGCTGCATCTCTCGTAGGTTCTATGACGCCGTCGCGAAAAGTCTACACTTCTCATAAATGGGCGCTATCGCCCTGACAAACTAGACCTGCGGGCGCGTCTATCTCCAGCTCTCCTTGTCCGGGGCGGGCAACCGTGCTACGCGGCGCCTCACCGATTTCTGGATAGTCCGGGCGCGGCCGCGGATCTGCGGCCCTGCGCCAGGAAAGGAGCTGAAAATGGCAGAGACGAACGGCAACGGCGCGGCCAATGCTGCTCCTCAAATCAACACGCTGGCGCAGTATGCGAAGGACCTGTCCTTCGAGAACCCGAACGCCCCGCGTTCGCTCGCGCCGCAAGAGCGCGGTCCGAATATTTCGGTTCAGGTCAACGTGAATGCGCAGCAGCTCGCCGAATCCGACTTCGAGGTCCAGCTCCGGCTGGAGGGCTCGGCGGGCGACGGAGCGGACACATTATTCAAATTCGAACTCGAATATTGCGGCGTCTTCCGCCTTACAAACATTCCCCAGGAGGGGGTCCATCCCGTCATAATGATCGAATGCCCGCGAATCCTGTTTCCGTTCGCACGGCAGATCGTCGCCGACGCGGTCCGGAATGGAGGGTTTCCGCCCCTCTACCTCGACCCCGTCGATTTCGCGGCTCTTTACATGCAGCGCCTTGCCGAGTCGCAGCAGGGACAGGCGTCAGCTCCTGTCGCTTGAGCGGTAGGAGCCGAATTTTCCCCATATTGCGCGTTCGCCAAGCGCATCGGACAGACGCCGGTGCGCTTCCAGCTCGTCGACCTTGATGGCGACGGCGAGCGTTGCCGGGCGCGCGTCGATCAGATCGAAAACCTTGCGCTCGACACGCCGTTCGATCGTCTGAAGCGTGAAGGTCGTTTGCCGACCTCCGGAAAGCTCCACATAAACTTCGGCGAGCAGTTCGGCGTCGAGCAGCGCGCCATGCTTCTTGCGCCGTGAAGCATCGACGCCATAGCGCGCGCAAAGCGCGTCGAGCGAATTGGCGCCCGTCGGATGCTTGCGGCGCGCCAGCGCCAGAGTGTCCAGGATCCGATCTGCCGCAAGCGGCGCAAGATCGAGGCGCGCGAACTCCGAATTGATGAATTTTACGTCGAATTCCGCGTTATGGATGACCAGGCGATCGTCGCCTATGAATGCGCAAAACTCGGCGACAATCGAACGAAAGACGGGATGTCCTTTCAGGAAATCCGTCGAAAGGCCGTGAACGCGGAACGCGCCCTCAGGCACATCGCGTTCGGGGTTCACGTAGACGTGGAAGTTCGAGCCGGTGGGCACGCCGTTCAACAATTCGACCGCCCCGATTTCGACAATGCGATCGCCCGTAGCCGGATCCAGTCCAGTCGTTTCGGTATCGAGTACGATTTCCCGCATCGCTCAAATCCCAAGGGCCAGCAAAATATCCTTCACCTGCCGACGCGCGTAGTCAAAACCGCGTCCGCTGTCGATTACGAAGTGCGCGCGCTTTCTCTTGTCGGAATCGGATATTTGTTTCGATCGAATCGCTTGAAATTTTTCCACGGTCATGTCGGGTCTAGCAAGCACGCGGCGTTCTTGTTCTTCGGGACTGGCCGACACGACGACGATGACATCGACGTTCCGATCGCCACCGGTTTCAAACAGCAACGGTATGTCGAGAATACAGGCATTGGCGCCCAGCGCGCGGCAACGGGTCAGAAAAGCCGCCCTGTCGGCGCCGACCAGCGGATGAACGATTTCCTCGAGACGATTCAGGGCAAGCTTGTCCGCGAACACCAGCTTCGACAGGATCGCACGGTCAACTTGTCCGTCCACGACGGCGGACGGAAAGATGGCGCTGACCGGCTCGACCGCGGCGCCCGAATAGAGCCGATGCACTGCCGCATCGGCGTCATAGACGGGAATTCCGGCCTCTCGAAACAACTTCGAGGTCGCGGATTTTCCCATTCCGATTGAGCCAGACAGGCCGATCAAGATCATCTGGGCTCACTTTCTTCGACGATCAGTCCCAATTTCCGAAATTGTGCGAGCAGAGGAAAGAGGGGCAGGCCTATCACTGTGAACATGTCGCCGTCGACCTGCTCTATCAGGGTCGCTCCGAAACCTTCGATTTCATACCCGCCGACGGTGGTCAGCAGCTTTGCGCCCATGGCGGCGGCGTAAGCCGCCAGCACATTGTCGTTCACGTTCCGCATATGGATCGTCGCGGAAACAACGAATTCGAATTGCGAAACGCCATTGCGCGCACATGCGACGGCGGAATGCAGCAAATGAGGCGCTCCCCGAAGTTCGCGCAATTGGCTCAGTGCTTCATCAACGCTCGACGCTTTGTGAAGCGACTTGCCGTGAAAGGCCAATGTCTGATCCGCGCCTACGACAACCCGGTCGGGACGCCTGAATGAAACAGCTTGGGCCTTCGCCAGGGCGAGGCTCGCCGCCTGCGCATGCGGCTCCAGAACGTCTATTCCCTCAAGGCGGCGTTCATCCACCTCCGAATCAACCGCTTCGAACGGGATACCTGCGGATTCGAGCAAACGGGCACGACCGCCGCTCTTGGAAGCGAGGATGATCGGAGCGCCACGCCAAAGGCCGCAAATTTCAAGCAGCGCCGGCTTCGACATCAACCGACCGCGATAAACTTCAATTTGTGTTCGCGATAGAGATCGATGATCGCCGCCGCCGTCTCCTCGATAGAACGACGCGTCACGTCGATCGTCGGCCATCCGTGAGACTCGTATAAGCGGCGAGATGCTGCGATTTCATCCGCCACGAGGCTGCGATCGACATAAGGCGTATCGTGATCCGCATTCAGCGCAAGCAGTCGGTTTTGCCGGATCTGAACGATGCGGTCCGGAGAGGCCAGAAGACCCACCACCAACGGCCTGCGAACATTGTCGAGCGCAGCGGGAAGCGGCACGTTGGGGACAATCGGAATGTTCGCTGTCTTGATTCCGCGATTCGCCAGATAGATGCTGGTCGGCGTCTTGGACGTGCGGCTTACGCCGAGCAAGACGACATCTGCATCATCGAGATGCTCCGGCATTTGTCCGTCGTCATGCAGCATCGTGAAATTGAGAGCGTCGATACGTTTGAAATAGTCCGAATTCAGCATGTGTTGAGCGCCGGGCCGCGGCGTGGAAGCAGTGCCAAGATAGGATTGGAAAAGGCCCAGGATCGGCTCTAGCACCGAAAGGCTCGGACAGCCCGCGGCCTCACACGCCATCTCGAGCTGCGCGCTGAGATTGGCGTCGACCAACGTATATAGGACGATCCCCGGCGCCGCCGTGATTTCTGTAATCGCCTTGTCCAGTTGGGCTTGATTTCGCACCAGCGGGTAGACGTGCTCGATCGACGACACGCCCTGATATTGCGCAGCCGCAGCGCGGCTGACAGCGATGAGCGTCTCGCCAGTGGCGTCCGAGACGAGATGCAGGTGAAAGTAATTTCTTCCGACCAAGTTCGTCTTCCACAGGGCCTGTGAATCGTCGGTTGACGATATGACAAGGCGCGGCGCGTGTCAGCGCCGGGTGTGGATGCCGCCAATTATGTCGCACATTCACGCGTCGGGAATGCGCGATCGAGGACAAGTTGAATTTTCGTCGCGCGGCCTCGTTCGAGGCTGCGCCTTGCGGTCCTCTGAGCAATACATTGATATTGATACACTTTCTAAATTGTCCCCGCATTGCACATCTTCTTGAGAGACGGATTTGTCCGGTAGCGGGCTGTTAAAGAGTTGTGCGTAGCTGCGAATGAGCCTAATCCCGCTTCAAACAGCGACAGAAAAGAATCTCTAAAGGTTTTTTATGAGTCTAGCTGCTCAGCCTCCTTTCCAGAAAAAGATGCTCGCGGTTCTGGAAGGAAAGAAATTTCCATCCCCGCCGATTTGGCTCATGCGTCAGGCTGGCCGCTATCTGCCGGAATATCGTGAGGTAAGATCGCAAGCAGGATCGTTTCTAGATCTCTGTTTCAATCCTAAACTCGCTGCCGAAGTCACCCTGCAACCCATCCGTCGCTTCGGCTTCGACGCTGCAATTCTCTTCAGCGACATCTTGGTCATTCCACATGCCCTGGGTCAAAAAGTGTCGTTCGAGGAGGGTTATGGTCCGCGGCTCGAACCCGTCTTGACGGAAAGCACGATTTCAAAGTTTCAACGCTTTGAACTCGGACGCCTGTCAGCCGTGCTGGAAGCCGTCGAGCTGATCAAGGCGGCTTTGCCACAAGAGACGACCTTTATCGGCTTCTGTGGCTCTCCTTGGACGGTGGCGAGCTACATGATCGCAGGCGCGGGTTCGCGCGATCTTGCAGCCGTGCGACTTTTCGCATTTCGTCATCCCGAGGCGTTTTCCCGGTTGATGGAGGCGCTTGTCTCCGCCTCGATTGAATATCTTGCAGCCCAGGCCCGCGCCGGCGTGGAGGTCGTGCAGATATTTGACTCATGGGCAGGGCTTCTTCCCCAGGACCAATTTGAGGCGTGGTGCATCGAGCCGACGGTTCGAATCGTGGAAGGACTTCGGAAGGCTGCGCCGGGGCTCAAGATTATCTGTTTTCCCAGGGAAGCCGGCTCAAAGCTGGAATCCTTCGCCGCGCGCGTGAAAGCCGACGGTCTTGCGCTAGGGACAGCAGAAAATATTGCCATTGTCCGCGACCAACTTGGTTCCGATATCGCTTTGCAAGGCAATCTCGATCCGCTTGCCCTTGTTGCGGGCGGGCAAGCGCTCGAAGAGAGCGTTCGCCGGACAAAGGAGGCATTCCAGGGCGCGCCCCATATCTTCAATCTTGGCCATGGAATTTTGCCCGAGACGCCCATCGCGCATGTGGAGCGGCTGGTTCGGTTGGTTCGCGGGAGTTGATAGGCGGGGCGCTTGCAATCGATGGCGTTCGGATATATCTCTCGGGCCTCTCCTCAGACAGCTCGTTGAATTTCGCCGCATCTGGCGGTTCCGTGCGCCCACCGCATGTTCGAGCCCTCCACATTCTCGATCCAAGAATCGACCAGGGAAATTACCGCGATGCGGGAAGTCAAACTCCAAGATCTTAAGCTTAAGTCGCCGACGGAGCTTCTAGCTTTTGCTGAAGAGCTTGAAGTAGAAAATGCGTCGTCGATGCGCAAACAAGAGCTTATGTTTGCAATTCTCAAGCAATTAGCAAATAACGAAGTTGAGATTATTGGCGAAGGCGTTGTAGAAGTTCTTCAGGACGGTTTTGGATTTCTACGATCCCCCGATGCAAATTATCTCGCTGGCCCGGACGATATCTATGTGTCTCCATCGCAGATACGGAGATTTGGTCTTAGGACAGGCGATACGGTTGAAGGCTTGATCCGTAGCCCGAAGGAAGGCGAACGCTATTTTGCTCTCCTGAAGGTGAACACGATCAATTTCGAAGACCCAGAAAAGGCAAGGCATAAGGTCCACTTCGACAATCTGACGCCGCTTTATCCCGACGAACGGTTGAAGTTGGAAATTGAGGATCCGACCCGCAAGGACGTATCGGCGCGCGTGATCGATATCGTTTCGCCAATCGGCAAAGGACAGCGCGCGCTTATCGTTGCCCCGCCTCGTACGGGCAAGACCGTGCTTCTGCAGAATATCGCGCAATCCGTCACGGCGAACCATCCAGAGTGCTATCTGATTGTTCTTCTGATCGACGAGCGCCCTGAGGAAGTCACGGACATGCAGCGCTCCGTGAAGGGCGAGGTCGTATCCTCGACGTTCGACGAGCCGGCGGTGCGCCATGTCCAGGTTGCGGAAATGGTCATCGAAAAGGCGAAACGCCTGGTTGAGCACGGTCGTGACGTCGTAATCCTGCTGGACTCGATCACCCGATTGGGACGCGCTTACAACACCGTCGTCCCATCTTCCGGGAAGGTCCTCACAGGCGGCGTCGACGCGAATGCGTTGCAGCGTCCCAAGCGGTTTTTTGGCGCCGCGCGCAATATCGAGGAAGGCGGTTCGCTGACGATCATCGCGACTGCGCTCATCGATACGGGCTCGAGGATGGACGAAGTCATTTTCGAAGAGTTCAAGGGCACCGGCAATTCCGAAATCATCCTTGACCGCAAGGTTGCCGATAAGCGCGTCTTTCCCGCGATCGACATCACTCGTTCGGGCACGCGGAAGGAAGAACTCTTGGTGGCGCCGGACATTCTCAAGAAGATGTACGTGCTACGCCGCATCCTTAACCCGATGGGAACGATCGACGCGATCGAATTTCTGCTCGGCAAACTGCGCGAAACTCCCAAGGGGAATTCCAGCTTCTTTGAATCCATGAATACCTGACTGGACGACGATCCGGCGGCGGGCCAAAAGTCTGGTCATGGCGGATACGGATACAATTTTCGCGCTAGCAACTCCGCCGGGGCGTTCCGCTCTGGCGGTTTTTCGCATTTCGGGCCGACGCGCAGGCGATGTGCTCGATGCATTCACCCGTTGCGTTCGGCCGCCGCCTCGCCTCGCCTCCGTCCGCCCGATTTTTCACCCACGCACCGGCGAGAAGATCGATCAAGTCGTGGCGAGCTATTTTCGTGCGCCGGCGAGCTTTACCGGCGAAGAGCTGGTCGAGTTGAGCGTCCACGGGAGCAGGGGCGTCATTGCAGCGGTGAGCGCCGCTCTCCTGGAAATGGACGAAGTCAGGATAGCCGAGCCGGGCGAGTTTACGCGCCGCGCCTATCTGGCGGGAAAATTCGACCTCGCCCAGGCGGAAGCGATTGCCGATCTGATTGATTCGGACACGGAATTTCAGAGACGACAGGCCGTGCGGCTTCTCGACGGCGAATTGGGCCGGAAAGTGGAAGACTGGCGCAATCGGTTGCTCGCTATAGCGTGTGAATTGGAAAGCTCGCTGGATTTCAGCGACGAAGGCGATGTCCGGGAGGCAAATGACGAAGGGCTGGCGCGTGCTGCAGAGAACCTCTCTCAGGAAATCCAGCGTGCGATTGATGCAAGCGGAAGGTCGCTGGCGCTGCGTGAGGGATTTACCGTAGTGATCGCGGGTCCGCCAAACGTCGGCAAATCCACACTATTCAACAGTCTTGCCGGAAGCGATCTTGCAATTGTGACGGAAATTGCCGGGACAACGCGCGATCTCCTGAGAGCGGAGCTCGATCTCGACGGCGTACCGGTCACGATCGTCGACAGCGCGGGCATACGAGAATCCAGCGATCCGATAGAACGCATCGGAATAGAACGAGCGCGGACCGCGATGGCCTCGGCAGATCTGGTGTTGAACCTGCAGACCGGCGCCGCGGAGGGAGATCTGAATGGGCCGTTTCAATCCTCCATAATCGTCTGGTCGAAGGCTGACCTATGCCCCGCGCCCGAGGGTCTTCTCGCGATCTCCGCGAACGATTCGGATTCGATTTCCCGGCTTCTTTCCGTCATTCGCGAACGAGCGCTTTCAGTGGTTGGCGATGGTTCGGAAGGTTTGCTGGCGCGCTCTCGCCATCGCGAGGCCCTTCAGGGCGCCGTGAGCGGTCTTCAAAGAGTTCAAACTCTTTGTCGCGCGGAGCGCCTGGAACTCGCGGCTGAAGAATGCCGGTTTGTGAATTCTTGCCTTGGACGCCTTTCGGGATCATATGAGACCGAAGATGTTCTGGGGGCGATCTTTGCTCGATTCTGTATTGGGAAGTGAGTGTTTCACGTGAAACACGATTCGCACGCGAAAAGATTCGACGTGATCGTGCTGGGAGGAGGCCATGCCGGGTGCGAAGCCGCAGCGGCGGCTGCTCGGATGGGCGCTAAAACAGCCCTTGTCACCAAGGCTCTATCAGATCTAGGCGTGATGTCCTGCAACCCGGCGATCGGCGGGTTGGGGAAAGGCCAGATCGTCAGAGAAGTCGATGCTTTAGACGGCTTGATGGGGCGAATGGCGGACCGGGCCGGCATCCAGTTCAGGATTCTCAATCGGTCGCGAGGTCCTGCGGCGCGTGGTCCACGGGCGCAGATCGACCGTCATTTGTATAGCCGCGTTATGCGGCAGGAGCTGGCCAACTACGACAATCTGTTCCTTGTGGAGGATATGGCGACTTCGCTGAGGGTCAGCGACGGACGCGCCGATGGGCTCGTCCTGGCCAGGCGCGGCGATGTTCTCACCGCCGGAGCGATAGTTCTTACCGCCGGCACGTTTTTGCGTGGCGTGATCCATATCGGTCGAAAGCGCATCCCTGCCGGTCGCGTCAATGAACTGCCCGCCGACTCGCTAGGGCTTTGTCTCGAGTCGTTGGGGCTTCCCGTCGGGCGCCTGAAGACCGGGACGCCGCCGCGCCTTTCCGCCGCAGGTATAAACTGGGAGGCGCTTGAAAGGCAGCCAGGCGATTCGGACCCGGAAGCATTCTCCTTTCTGTCTGCGGGAGTGACCAATCCTCAAGTTGCGTGCCACATCACGCGAACGACCAAAGCGACGCATCAGGCCGTGATGGACGCCCTTGGCGACTCGCCGCTCTACACCGGCGCTATCGTGGGGCGGGGGCCTCGATACTGTCCCTCAATCGAGGACAAGGTCGCGCGTTTCGGCGATCGCGATGGGCACCAGATTTTTCTCGAGCCAGAGGGATATGATTCGGACCTCGTCTATCCGAACGGCATTTCCACGAGCTTGTCCGAATCGGCCCAGGAACGTTTCATCCGAACTATTCCCGGGCTCGAGACAGCCGAGATCGCAAGGTACGGCTATGCAATCGAGTACGACTATTTTGATCCTCGACACTTGTTCCCGACGCTCGAAAGCAAGACGATCGATGGGCTCTTCATGGCAGGGCAAGTCAATGGCACGACCGGCTACGAGGAAGCCGCCGGGCAAGGCGTTCTCGCGGGACTGAATGCGGCGCGAAAGGCGTCCGGCGAAGAACCGATCGTCATGAAGCGCAGCGACGGGTTCATCGGGGTGATGGTGGATGATCTGACGAGCCGGGGGGTGACCGAACCGTACCGGATGTTCACATCACGGTCTGAATTTCGGCTCAGCTTGCGAGCCGATAACGCGGATCTGCGACTGACGCCGGCAGGCATGGCTCTCGGTTGCGTCTCGCCCCGCAGGGCGGTGGCGTTTCAAGAACGCCGGCGAGAGATAGAGGAGTTGGCTGACGTCATGTCCACGCTTTCTGCAACTCCTCAGGAAGCGAGCGCGGCGGGGATCAACGTCAATGCCGATGGAAATCGGCGGACCGCTCAGGAATTGCTTGCGCGGCCAGACGTGGAATTTTGTCATCTGGAGAGATTGTGGCCGCAACTCCAGGGATTTCCCGCTAAAGCATGCGCTCACGTTGAAACCGACGCCAAATATTCGGTCTATCTTTCGCGACAGGAGGCGGCGGTCGCCGACTATTCCGCCCGACTGGAGGCGAGGCTTCCGCCCGATCTCAACTACGACTTGCTGCCGGGACTCTCCACCGAGATCAGAAATCGGCTCAATGTTGCCAGACCTGTTTCGCTTGAGCACGCATTCCGTGTGGAGGGCATGACGCCTGCTGCGATGACTTTACTCGCTGCATACGCCCGGCGCGTCGATAACGCTTGCGTATGAATTCCGAGGATCGCGCTGTAGCTTTGGGTATCGCCCCAGGGCTTGAAGATATCGCCGAGCGATTGGCGGTCTATGATCAACTGCTCTGGCGCTGGCAACCTAAGATCAACCTGGTCGGACGCTCCACACTCAACGCCATCTGGACGCGGCATTTTGCAGATTCGGCACAGTTGGCGGAATTTGGAAATCTAGGAGGACAATGGGTCGACCTCGGCTCCGGCGCGGGTTTTCCTGGTTTGGTCCTGGCGTTGCTACAAAGATTTCGTGGCGTAGGCGAAATGCATCTAATCGAATCCGATTCGCGAAAGGCGGCATTTTTGCGTGAAGTTTCACGTGAAACAGGGGCGAACGCCTTTATCCATAACGATCGTTGCGAGGACGTGCTACCAGAGTTGACGCCGTCGGTGCTTACCTCGCGGGCGATGGCGGATGTAGCCACGCTTTTGCAATATGCGTCGCCTTTTGTGGAAAAAGGCGCAGTTGGCCTCTTTCTAAAGGGTCGAGATGTAGGGGCTGAATTGACCCGCACCTCTATACCTAGTAATTTTTCCATCGTGCTTGCGCCGAGTAAGGTTGACCCCACAGGCGCGATCGTTCAGGTCAGGCTGGTCTGACCACTTGCACGGTGGAGGTTGCGCGATGCGCGTTCTAGCTCTCGCTAATCAGAAGGGCGGCGTCGGCAAAACAACGACAGCCATCAACCTTGGAACCGCGCTCGCGGCAATTGGCGAAAAAGTGCTGATTGTCGATCTGGATCCCCAGGGTAACGCGTCGACGGGGTTGGGCATCGATCGCCAAAGCCGGACGATTTCCACCTATGATGTTCTGACCGGCGAGAAGCGCCTGGCCGAGGCAATTGTGCCGACGGCCGTGCCCCGGCTCTGGATTGCGCCGTCGACGCTCGATTTGCTCGGCGTGGAGCTGGAGATAGCGAACAGCGGCGACCGTACGTTTCGAATCCGAAAGGCTATTTCCGATCTGTCGAGCTGCGAAGTGGAGCCTGGCGTCGGAATAACCTATGTTCTGATTGATTGCCCGCCGTCGCTCAATCTTCTCACGATCAATGCGCTCGCCGCGGCGGACAGTGTCGTGGTGCCCCTGCAGTGCGAGTTTTTTGCGCTGGAAGGCCTCTCGCAATTGCTGTCGACGGTCGAGCAGGTCAAGCGCTCGCTGAACCCCAATCTTTCGATCCACGGCATTGTTTTGACCATGTTCGATCCGCGCAACAAGCTCGCGACGCAAGTGGTCGCGGATGTGCGCGATCACATGGGGGAAAAGGTATACGACACGGTCATCCCACGGAATGTACGCGTGTCGGAGGCGCCGTCATATGGAAAGCCGGCCTTGCTCTACGATCTGCGTTGCGCGGGGAGTCAGGCCTATCTGAAGCTGGCGTCAGAAATCATCCAGAGGGAACGGCGCATTCGTGCGGCCTGAGATTGTGGAGTGAAACATGGCCGAAGAAGCACGTCGTCTGGGGCGCGGGCTCGCCGCGCTGATCGGGTCGTCGCAGGACGAGGCGCAGATAACCGCAGCGCAAAAGCCCGGCCAACGTAAGGCACCGGTCGAATTCCTGCGTCCAAATCCACGCAATCCGCGCAAGGATTTTGCGGCGGCCGACCTGGATGAACTCGCCGCTTCAATTCGCGAGAAAGGGATATTGCAGCCGATCGTCGTGCGCGCGGCCGTGGAGGGCGCCGACATCTATGAGATCATTGCCGGCGAGCGGCGGTGGCGGGCCGCGCAGCGCGCCAGCCTTCACGAGGTTCCGATCACGCTCATCGTCGCGGATGATCGTGAAGCGCTTGAACTCGCCATCATCGAAAACGTTCAGCGGACCGATCTCAATCCACTGGAGGAGGCGCAGGGCTACGAGCGGCTCGTCGCCGAGCATGGCTATAGCCATGGCGACATTGCGAAGGTTATCGGCAAGAGCCGCAGCCATGTCGCAAATATGACCCGCTTGGTGAAGCTGCCGGAAAAGACGAAACAAATGCTTGCCGATGGGCGCATCAGCGCCGGGCATGCGCGCGCTTTGCTCGCAGTTTCGGAGCCCGACGCGGTGGCGGCAAATATCGTCGAGCGCGGGCTGACCGTGCGCGACGTCGAACGGATTGCGCAACAGGAAGCCGAGCCGACTGTTGCGCAAGCCGCCAAGAAGCCGAGTCCCGCCGCGAACGACGATGCCGATTCACGGGCCGTCGCCAAGAAGCTTGCTGATGCTCTCGGGTTGGATGTGCGGTTGAAGTCGAGCGGGGAGAGCGGCGAAATCGTAATCCGATACAGCACGCTCGAACAGCTCGATGCTGTTTGTAACAAGCTGGTTTCGTAGGAGTCAGCGCCGGCGCGTTCGGGCAGCGTTGCCCAAAGAAATAAGTGCGCGTTCCGCCAAAAGCGCGGAATTAGATCCCTCGGAGCGCGTTTGCAGCACCGCTGCTTGTAATCCAAGCGCGATGCTGCGCAGATCGCCCGAATTGAGATTTTGCGCGACCCCATCCGGGCGAGCGCGCCATTGATTGACTTTGGCGCGATAAAGATTAAGCGCCAGACGAGACGCCGCGCCCAACGCCGCGGTCGGATCAGCGCCTGTTGATTGCAGGCGATCCAGGGCTTCCACCACACGCGTCAGATTGCCGGAAAGAGCTGCGGTTGCGATCTCATCGGCCAGGATTGAGGAGCCGTCTGCGACGACATTTCTTACGTCATCGACGGTAATGCTATTTGATGCGCCGATCAGCAGCGAGAGCTTTTCAATTTCGGTGCGCGCTGACGCTCGATCATCGCCCAGCAACCCGATGAGCAATTCCAGCGCGCCATCCTCAGCCCCGATGCCGGCGCGCGTGCATTCAGACTGAACGAACGAATGAAAGTCTCCGGCCTCCGTCGCGCCGCAGGCCACCACCAACAACCGGGCAGCTACATCCGCGGCGATCCGCGACAACTCGACCTCGTCGGTATCGACGACAAGCGTCCAATCGCCGGATGGCCCGTCAAACGCCTGGCGGATGATGCGTTCCGCCTGTCGCGCCGTTGCATTCGTCCGTATCAGACGAGAACCGCCGAACATGGAGATTGCGCCCAGTTCGTCTGCGAGTCGGGCCGGATCGGAATCCAGGATGCTGCTGTCAAGCTGGACGAAGCGGAACGGATCTTCGGGATCAATGCCAAGAGACTTTCGAACGGCTCGAAACAGATCGGACTTCATCTCGTCATTGTCGCCAACAAGGACAATGACGCGAATTCCGTCAAGCTTTTCGTTCAGCGACCTTTCGAATTCCCGGGCTGAGATTGCGGCCATCAGTTGCGAGAGGCCATGCGTGCGGCGATTTGCGTCCGGATTTGCTCGGCGATCGCCTTGGCGTCCCGGATTTCTGCATCGCGCGCTGCGCGCACATTGGAAATGCGCTGGCTGAATCGGTCATAGCCCGCAACGCTGAACGCCACGCCCTGCATGATCGGTTCGGTCCTGCCTAGGGCGTAAAGCTCGAAACTTGCATCGCCTGATACCGTCGCTGCTGTTGCTCGCGAAGTCACTGTGTCGACCACGGGCGCCTGCACCTTCTGCTTCAGCTTGACGACCAGCCGGTATTTTGGCGGAACCTCCAGGCCCGTACCGTTGAAAGCGAAGGCCAGCTCCTTCTCGACATAATGGCCGAAGCGGTCTGGTATTGGCTCTACCTTGATCGCCTGAAGCTCGCCCTCGAGGCCGCCGGGGCCCAACGTCCCGTACAGAGGCTGTATGCAACCGGCGAGCGCAACTGCGAGTGGCGCCATGAAAACCAGGCGGCTCATTCGGTTGCTAAATGACGACATTGACGATCCTTTCCCGGACGACAACGACACGTTTCACCATTCTGCCGTCGATCGCCTTCTGAACGTCGTCATTCGCGAGAACGATCGTTCGGATAGTTGCTTCGTCAGAATCGCGCGGCAGAATGACTTCGGCTCTCTTCTTTCCATTTACCTGAATCGGAAGCGTAATCACATCTTCCCGGATCAGGGTGCGATCTGCGACGCGCCAGGGCGCGAGAGACACGAGGTCGCCGTGGCCAAGGTCCGCCCAACAGCTTTCGGCGAGATGCGGCATCATTGGCGAAATCAGCAGGACGAGGGCTTCCGCCCCCTCTCGACATGCGTATGCCAGATCTGGGCCGATCTCTGCAGTCTCGATCGATCCGATAGCATGACCAAGCTTGTTCACCAGCTCGTTCGCGTGCGCAATGCAGCGATTGAAACGTAGACGTACGATGTCATCCTCGACCTTCGCCAGCGCATTGTGCGACGCCTTGCGAATCGTCATCGCGGGCTCGCCAAATTTCTCCGGCGCTTGCGCGCCGGCGGGCGCGGCCATAGCGCCCAGCTCGCCGACAAGCCGCCAAACCCGCTGCATGAAGCGCGCCACGCCCTGTACGCCGTCCTCGGACCATATGACGTCGCCTTCTGGCGGCGAGTCCGAGAGCATGAACCATCGCGCGGCATCGGCGCCAAACGTGCCGATAATTTCGTCCGGGTCGACCGTGTTTCGTTTCGACTTGGACATCTTTTCGATCGAGCCGATTTCAATTTCGGAGCCGTCGGCGAGCGCGAACGCCTTTCGCCCCTCGGAGTCGGACTCGATCCTTATTTCGCTCGGCGCAAGCCAGGCGCCGTCGGCCGCACGATAGGTCTCATGGACGACCATCCCTTGCGTGAACAGCCCCTTGAAAGGCTCGTCCAGATCGGCATGGCCGGTCTCGCGCATTCCGCGCGTGAAGAAGCGCGAATAGAGAAGATGCAGGATCGCGTGCTCGATGCCACCGATATACTGGTCGACCGGCAGCCATTTTGCGATTGCCTGCAGGTCTGTCGGCCGATCGGCGTTCCACGGGTCCGTGAAGCGTGCAAAGTACCAGGACGAGTCGACGAAAGTGTCCATCGTATCGGTTTCGCGCCGCGCTTTGGCGCCGCACGTCGGACAATCCACGTGCTTCCACGTCGGATGCCTGTCGAGCGGATTGCCCGGCGTGTTGAAATCCACGTCCTGCGGCAGAACGACCGGTAGATCGGCAACTGGAACGGGAACGACGCCACAGGCCTCGCAATGGATGACCGGGATCGGGCATCCCCAATAGCGCTGACGGGAAACGCCCCAATCCCTCAATTTGAAGTTGACCTGTCGCTGGCCTTGCGGACGTCCGAACAGGCTCTGCGCTTCGAGCCGGCGCGCGATCTCATCCTTGGCGGCCTCTATCGACATGCCGTCGAGGAAGCGGGAATTGATCAGCTTTCCTTCGCCATCGAACGCCTCGGCGTGAACCTCAATCGAAGCGGAATCGACGCCGGCGGGACAGACGACGGGCGTCTTGGACAACCCGTACTTGTTAGCGAAATCCAGGTCGCGCTGATCATGCGCCGGACAGCCGAAAATCGCGCCGGTCCCATAGTCCATCAGCACGAAGTTGGTCGCATAAACCGGCAGGAGAATCGTGTTGTCAAACGGATGCACGACCTTCAGGCCCGTGTCGAATCCCTGCTTTTCGGTCGTCTCGACGACGGCGGCCGAAGTGCCCATCCGGCGACACTCGTCGCAGAAATCCCTAAGTTTGGAATTGCCATCGGCCAGCGCACGAATGATCGGATGATCGACGGCCAGTCCGAGGAAAGATGCGCCGAATATCGTGTCGGGACGCGTGGTGAAAACCTCAATCTCCGAGCGATCAGGAACACGCGGATCCGGCGCGACGGCAAAGCGCATGCGCAGGCCTTCCGAGCGACCGATCCAGTTGCGCTGCATCAACCGGACTTTCTCGGGCCATTGATCGAGCGTATCGAGGCCCTGCAACAGATCTTCCGCATAACGCGTGATCTTGAAGAACCATTGCGTCAAATCGCGCTGCTCGACCAATGCGCCAGATCTCCATCCGCGCCCGTCGATCACTTGCTCGTTTGCGAGAACGGTCTGGTCCACCGGGTCCCAGTTCACTTTCGCCGTCTTGCGATCGACGAGGCCGGCGGCGAGAAAATCAAGGAAGATTCGCTGTTGATGCTTGTAGTAGCTCGGGTCGCACGTCGCGACCTCCCGCGACCAGTCCAGCGACAAGCCCATCGATTTGAGCTGACGCCGCATCGTATCGATATTCGAGTACGTCCATTCGGCCGGATGCGCGCCGCTCTGCATGGCGGCATTTTCAGCCGGCATGCCGAACGCGTCCCACCCCATGGGATGAAGGACGTTGTAGCCCCGTGCGCGCATGTAGCGCGCCACCACGTCGCCCATCGCATAATTGCGCACGTGCCCCATGTGTATGCGACCCGAGGGGTAGGGAAACATCTCAAGCACGTAATACTTGGGACGTTGGTCGCCGTTGCTTGACTCGAAAATCTTCCGTTCGTCCCAAATCCGCTGCCAGTGCGGTTCGAATTCCCGGGCGTTGTAGCGGTCTGGACGCATGTTCAGGCGGAGGCTCATTTCGTTCGAAGACGGCGGCAATGAGCCTGATTTCCGGGCGAGGGTCAACATATCAATCCGCCCTCCGCGAACGATGGGCAATCGCCCGCAGCCCTGCTAGAACCCGGCCTGATCGAAAGGCAAATATGTCGACGCAGGAAACAGATATAGACCGCCTCGCTCAGGTACAGTCGCGCATTCGCCGCGCGGCTCGCGACGCGGGAAGAGATCCGGCCGAAATACGTCTTGTTTGCGTTTCGAAAACTATCGGCGCAGATCGTATCCGGCCGCTGCTAGCGACAGCCGGGCGCCGAGAGTTCGGCGAGAATCGCGTTCAGGAAGCCGCAGAAAAGTGGCCAGCATTGCGGGCTGCTTTTCCCGACCTGGTTCTTCGCCTTATCGGTCCCTTGCAGACCAACAAGGTCCGGGACGCCGTGCGGCTCTTCGACGTCATCGAAACGCTTGATCGACCGAAGCTGGCGGCGGAAATAGCCGTCCATATGGCCAGGGAGGGAAAGCGGCCGCGACTGCTCGTGCAGGTGAATATCGGCGAAGAGCCCCAAAAGGCCGGCGTAATGCCTGCGGACGCCGACAACTTCATATTGTATTGCCGAGATGAATTGGGCCTCCAGATCGAAGGGTTGATGTGCATCCCGCCCGTCGAACACCTCGCTTCGCCTTATTTCGCTCAGCTTGCAGCGATTGCCGCGCGGAATGGCCTGAAACACCTGTCGATGGGGATGACGTCGGATTTCGAGCAGGCGATCAAACTTGGCGCCACCGAAGTCCGCGTCGGCTCTGCAATCTTCGGCGCGCGCTAGCCGACTACAACAACGGCGTCCGCGGTAAAGCGCGGCAGTATTTTATTTAAGTCTTTTCTGTTCACGGCAACGCATCCGGCCGTCGATTCGTATTCCTCACTACATAAATGAAAGAATATTGCGCTTCCCAGCCTCGTCATCCTTGGCCTTATATTGTAATTCATTATACCGACCGCGTCATATTTCTTATCATCTCGCCACATACGCTCATGCCCGAAGCGCGAAGGCGCCTTGAGCTCCCTGTTGTACGAACCGGACCGAGGATCGTCGCACCAGAGGTCGTTCTTCTGAAGATATTTCCACGGCGCCACGGGCCGACTACGAACTGCGCCTTTGGGCCTGAACCTCCAGGAAAGGATCGAAAAGCGGCCAACCGGCGTGCAGCCGTCGCCTTCGCGCTTCTGGCGAGTTGTTCCTGACCGGCCGATCGAGCAGCGATATCGCCAGGCGCCTGCGTCGAGGTAGTAGAGGGGACGTCCGTCGGGGCCTCCGACTGCGGATCGCACGATCCTCAGAAGGCTGATCGGCTTGGGCCTGACAGATTGATGTTTTGACGCTGACATTTGCTCGCCCTAGGCTCGGCGCGAATCGTGGCCACTCTAGCGCGAGGTCAAGAATGGCGCAGGTGCGCAAGCTGCTCCTTGTCGATGACGACGAAGACTTGCGAAGCTCGCTTGCAGAGCAGTTGATGCTGCACGAAGAATTTACGATCCTTCAAGCCGCGACCGGGGCCGAGGCCGTGGCCGTCGCCCGTAGTCAGTCCCCGGACCTGATCCTTCTCGACGTCGGTCTGCCCGACATGGATGGCCGTGAGGCCGTGAAGCTTTTGCGTCGGGAGGGTTACGCCAATCCGATTCTCATGGTGACCGGCCATACGTCTGATGCAGACACGGTGCTCGGACTCGAATCCGGCGCGAATGACTACATCGCGAAACCATTCAAATTCAACGTCCTGTTGGCGCGAATCCGTGTTCATCTGCGTCAATTCGAACAAAGCGACGATGCGACTTTTGTCATTGGGCCTTACATCTTTCATCCACGATCAAAGCATCTTTCCACATCGCGGGGCGGAAAATTGCGCCTTACCGAAAAGGAGACCGCGATCTTGCGGTTTCTGCATAAAGCCGCGCCAAATACCGTCACGCGCGAGGTGCTCTTGCGGGATGTGTGGGGCTACAACGCGAATGTCACGACGCATACGCTCGAGACTCATATCTATCGGCTGCGTCAGAAGATCGAAGAGGATCCCGTTCGCGCAAAATTATTGGTGACCGATGGCGGCGGTTACAGGCTGGTGCCGTAAGCCGACGGTCGGATGCTGAACTCATTGTCTGGAAATCTTCGCTAGCGGTAAACCATGGCTCTCGACGACGACATCAGACTGTTCACCCAGATACCCGTATTCCAGCTTCTTGAGCCGGATGCCTTGCGACTGCTCGCCTTCTCCGCGGAAACCAAACTGTTGCGCGCGGGCGATGTTCTCTGCGCGGCTCCGGCGCAGCTCGAAGGCGGATATCTTGTCGTCAAAGGGTCGCTGGCGGTGTTCGAACGCCGCGATGCGCTCGGAGAACCCGCCCAGATCGTTCAGGCGCCGGGACTGGTCGGCGAGCTGGCGATGGTCGCCGCGACTGAGTCCGCAGGCTCCATCATTGCGCGCGAACCGACCACGCTATTGCGCGTCTCGCGCGCCGTATTTCATCGCGTACTGAGTGAATATCCGCGAAGCGCCGACGCCGTTCGCAGCATGATAACTGCGCGGCTGTCGGCTCTTTCGTCGCAGCTTGCGCCACTGCGATAGCGCAGCGCTCAGTCGCTGATCACGATCGAGACCGGCACGTGGTCGGACGGCCGCTCCCAGCCGCGCGCCTCTTTCAGGATGTGCAGATCCGAGATCGCCTCCGAAAGGCTTGGGCTGACCCAAACATGATCCAAGCGCCGGCCTTTGTCCGCCTTTTGCCAATCTGGAGAACGATAGCTCCACCAGGTATAGAGCCGCTGTTCGGCTGGCACGAATCTGCGCATGGCGTCGACCCATTGTCCTGCCCGCATCGCCGCGCCGAAACGCTCGACCTCGACCGGCGTGTGGCTGACTACCTTGAGAAGAGCCTTGTGATTCCAGACATCGGTCTCCAGCGGAGCGACGTTGATGTCGCCGACGAGCATCGTGTCGCGCGCGTCGGTGCGTTCCTGCTTCGCCCATTCGGCGAGTTCGTCGAAAAACGAGAGCTTGTGCGCAAATTTCGGATTGATCTCAGGGTCGGGCTCGTCGCCGCCGGCGGGCACGTAGAAATTATGTAGTTCGATCCTGCGTGCGCCGACCTGCACATTGACGCACAAATGCCTGGCGTCGCCCTTTGCACAGAAGTCGCGGCGCCTGCTTTCCGCGAGAGGGCGGCGCGATACGACGGCGACGCCGTGATAGCCCTTCTGCCCGTGAATCTCGATGTGGTCGTAACCGAGTTCGCGGAATGCCGAATAGGGAAACTCGCTATCGCGACACTTCGTTTCCTGCAGGCACAGAACGTCGGGCTGATTTTCCCTGAGATAACGCGCGACAATCGGCATGCGGAGCCGAACGGAATTGATATTCCAGGTTGCGATCTTGCAGGCGTCTTGAGTCATGGTACGCAGGGACCATGTCGTGGGCGAACGCGCAAGCCGCGCACGCCTACAGTCCACAAAGCATTCAACCTGTTGTCCGGCGATCAATTCGGATTGAGCATCCGCTCATTGTTGATCCGAAACAGCGAGGAATCCGGCGCCTGCGCCAGATCGACGTTGAACAGCGAGATAAGCGTTTCATATCCCTGAGGATCGGTGACGTGCCATTGTTTCAACACGAAGGTCTTCGGATCGAAAATCAACTTGATGAGCGATGTGCCGCCGAAAGTCGCCTTGTCCTCGATCGATACGACGACACCGGTCTTGTTTTCCGAAACTCCAAGAATCTTGACGTCTTTGCGAAGATCGATGCGATCCTTCAATAGGAATTTCAGGGGCGTCTGATTGATGAAATACATATCCTGCGTGGCAAGCTTTCGGTCGCGGATCGCCACGGAAGTGCCGTCGGCGACGATTTCGAGCGTGGCCGGCTGCGCGTATTCAAACCGCATGCGCCCCGGGCGTTTGACATAGAGTTTACCCTCGGAGCGGCGGCCATCGGCTCCGACCTGAACGAAGTCGGCGATCAAATTGGTCGCGCTATTGAGATATGCGTTCGCACGCTCGATCGCGGCGTCCGGCGAGATTTTTTCGCTTGCCGGCGCTGATGGCTTCGCGGTCTTGGTTGGCGGAACGGGCGCGGTTTGTGCGCCTGCCGCGGCCACGCTGAGCAGGAGGGCGGCTGCGGCGGCGCCCAGATTTCGGTGAAACATTTGGCTGTCCTCGGTCGCCGCTGATCTAGGCGCCAGTTATGGCGAATTGAAGAGGTTTTCTCATTCCACGTCGTTTGGGCTGAACGCGCCTCTATCGACGCCCCCGCCGACGAGGATCTCGCGTTTTCCGGCGTGGTTGGCCTGGCCGACGAGGCCTTCCTTCTCCATGCGCTCGACGAGGGAGGCGGCCTTGTTGTAGCCGACGGAGAGGCGGCGCTGGATGTAGGAGACCGAGCACTTGC
>WBZM01000877.1_pt1 | contig 35165 bp, 28 predicted proteins | sample 5204271 | NCBI WGS metagenome assembly WBZM01 (sample SAMN12344346, study PRJNA552823) | activated sludge metagenome | biome: Activated sludge suspended growth; feature: Nitrification reactor; material: Wastewater; isolation source: activated sludge from nitrification reactor of wastewater... | reverse complement strand
AACCTGCTGCGCCTTGCACCTGTACGGCGCAAGGGCGGCCTCAAGGTTCAGCGCCTTATCGCAGCAACCTCCGATACCTTCCGTGCTGAACTCCTCGGCTTGACATGAGATTCATGCAATTGCCCTGCGGCCAGACGCGTGCATGGCGCGCGGCCATCGAGTGGCCGCTCAGGATGCCGGCTCCGGCTTGCGCCGGGCGCGCGGGTGCGCCTGATCGTAAACCGTCGCCAGATGCTGGAAATCGAGATGCGTATAGACCTGCGTCGAGGCGATGCTGGCGTGCCCGAGCATTTCCTGCACGGCGCGCAAGTCGCCGGACGATTGCAGTACGTGCGAGGCAAACGAATGGCGCAACATGTGCGGGTGCACGCGCGTCGGCAGGCCCTGGCGCAAACCACGGCGCTGCAGGCGAAGCTGAATCATGCGCAGGCCCAGGCGCTGCCCACGGCGTCCGACGAACAGCGCCTGCTCTCCCGCCTGCGCCAGGCGAGAGCGCTGCTCAACCCAGGCGGTGATCGCCGCGCGCGCCTTGCTGCCCACCGGAACGAGGCGCTGCTTGCTGCGTTTGCCGAGCACGCGCACCTCCCCGTCGGCAATGTCCGGCAGGCAGGAAACGTCGAGTGGGGCGAGTTCGGCCAGGCGCAGCCCGGACGAATAGAAGAGCTCGAACATCGCCTGGTCGCGGACTTCGAGCAGGTCATCCGCGCTCGTTTCGAGCAGACAATGCGTCTCGTCGGGCGAAAGTGCTTTCGGCAAGGCCTGCGGCCGCTTCGGCGCACGTATGCCGTCCACCGGGTTGCTCGGCACATCGCCCTGTCGGCCGAGCCAGCGATAGAAGCCACGCCAGGCCGAGAGCGTACGCGCCAGCGAACGACCGCCAAGGCCGTCCGCGTGCAACTTGCCGACAAAGCGGCGCACGTGTTGCGGCTGCAGCGCTGCCAAGGCCGGCGCGCCGGGCAGTTCGCCGAGCAATCGGGCAAGTGCTGCCAGATCACGCTGGTAGCCACTCACCGTGTGCGACGACAGGCGGCGTTGCTGCGCGAGTTCGTCGAGGTAGCGGCGGATTACCGTCGCGTGCTCGTCCGCGCTCATCGCTTCAACGCAGGACGCGTAGCAGAGCCGCCGAGGCCATTTCGCCGATGCGCTGCAGGTAGATCGTTCCCATCGTCGGGTAGAAGCGCTCGCCATCCTCGCTGCCAAGCGCGATCATGCCGGTCGTTCCGCCACCCTGGCGCATGGCGATGAGCGCCTGCGAACGCACGTGCGTGGCCGCTTCGCCAAACCACGACGAAGTCTCGAACCCGCCGGTCGACCCGCAATACGGCTGCACCAGCGCTTCGGCAAAAGCCTGCAATTCGCTGCTCACATCGGCGAATTCGGGCAGTTCCTCGCACTCGGTCGGCCGGCGCCAAAGGCGAACGGCCACGTGCGGGACGGCGAAATCATCGCGCAGATGGAAATGCAGCGTGTGCAGAACCGACTGGAAGCTCCTGGTGGCGATCAAGCCGACCGCCAGGCGATGCATCTTCTCGCTGATCGCATCGTTCTCCTCGCCGTGCTGGAACAGTTCGCCCATCTTGCCTTCGAGCTGCCGGTTCTTGTCGCGCAGGGCCAGCATCTGCCGTTCGGTGATCGAGATCGTCCGTCCGCCGTGCGGATGCGGCACGACCATGCTGGTCAGCACTTCCGCGTGCTCTTCGAAGAACTGCGGGTTGTTCTGCAGATAGTGGACGACGTCGTCGGCTTTCATAACTCGATTTCTCCCTTGAATACACTGATCGCCGGGCCGCGCAGCTCGACCGGCGTGCCGCGGCCCGGCCAGGTAATGTTCAGGCTGCCGCCGCGCGTCTCCACCTGCACCGGCGAAACGAGCAGGGCACGCGCGATGCCGGCGACGACCGCGGCGCAGGCGCCGGTGCCGCAGGCGAGCGTTTCGCCAACCCCGCGCTCGAAAACGCGCAAGCGGATGCGGTGCGTATCGACGACTTGCATGAAGCCCGCGTTGACGCCCTGCGGGAAGCGCGCGTGCGTCTCGATCAGTCGCCCCTGGCGGGCAACCGGGGCGGCATCGACCTCGTTCACCACCTGCACAGCGTGCGGGTTGCCCATGCTGACCGGGGTGACGGCGACCGATTCACCGTCGCTCAGCGGCAGCATCTGAACCAGCTCAGCACCCGCGCCGGGAAACGGAATCTGCTCTGGCGGCAGCGCCGGCACGCCCATATCGACTGTCACACTACCGTCGTCTTCCAGGCGGGGAACGATGACTCCGCCTAGCGTTTCGACCCGAATCTCGCGCTTGTCGGTCAGTCCCTGCTCGTGCACGAAGCGAACGAAGCAGCGCGCGCCGTTGCCGCACTGTTCAACCTCGCGGTTGTCCGCGTTGAAGATGCGGTAACGGAAATCGACATCGGGCCGCGTTGCCTTCTCGACGAGCAGGATTTGGTCGCAGCCGACGCCGAAATTGCGGTTGGCGAGAAAGCGAAGCTGTTCACCAGACAGGCAAATCGATTGGCGCACGCCGTCGATGACGACAAAATCGTTTCCCAGGCCGTGCATCTTGACAAACGTCATTTTCATCGGGCTCGACGATCAGCAACTCGTATCCAGCGACTTCGCCATTATAAAGTCGTCCATCACGAAACCGCCGCCGATGTCGACGCAAACCGCTTCACGCACGACGAAGCCGTGCCGGCGGTAGGCCGCAATGGCGCGCTCGTTGCGTTTGTTGACCGCGAGAATCAGCGTCGTGCACGCTGCGGCGCGGGCGTGCTCGGCGACTTGCGCGATCAGGCGGGCGCCAACGCCGGCACCTTGATGCTGCGGGTCGACATAGATCTTGTCCAGCTTGAGCTCATGGTTCGCGGTCAGCAGGCTGCAGGCAAAGCCGGCCAATTGCGTGCCGACATGCGCCTGATCCCACCAGATGCCAGCCTGCTGCAACTCGCCACGAATCCTCGCCGCAGCGTAGCGCTGGGCAAGCATGAACTCGATCTGCGCGCGGCTGATGATTGCCGGATAGGTGTCGTACCAGACGACGCGAGCAAGATCGATGATCGCTTCGACATCGGCGTCGGTCACAGGCAGGACGGAAATATCGATCATCGTTCGGTGATATTCGCAAGCCAGCGTGCCAGCGCGGGCCTAAGCCAGCCCTTTCAGGAAGGCGGCGCGTTCGCGTTCGGAATCGATATGCTTGGCAAGATTGCGATAGAGCTCGTTGATGTCGCCGGAATCGTTCGCCGCGCGCTTGATCAGCACCCGGGCGAGCGGCCCGACGTACTCGGCCAGCCGTTTCTCGGCCAGCGCGAGCTGCGAAGCATCGAAAAGTGCTGGTGCAGTCGCCGGCGGCGCGGCTGGGCGCGTGGCGGCCAACTTTTCGATCTGGGCAAGCCGGCGTACGAAGGCGGCTCGCTCGCCGCCGGCTGGAACGTTCGCCGCCAGCAGCGAAAAGAACTCGCGTACGCTGCGCGCCTGAGCCAGGCTGGTCCGCACCAGATGCCGGGCGAGCGGGCCAATGCAGCGACTGAGCAGAACTTCCACCTGCTCAAGCGTTTCCGGTGCAAGCGTCAGCGCTGCGCTGGCGGGTGGTGTGGGTGGCGGCGTCGCTCGCCGTACGGGTGGCGCACTCGCCGGACCTCCTGGCGCGTCCTGCTGTGTTGTGCTGCCACTACCGTCGCGCGTCGGAGCAGAACGGGCGGCGAGAAAAGCGCTGACCAGGCTATTGGCGAAGTCGCGCGCATTCTGGAAGCGCTTGGCGGGGTCCTTCTCGAGTGCGCGCGCCAGCACCGAATCAAACGCCGCGGGCAGCGTCGGGACGATGGTCGAAGGCGGTACCGGATCGACATGCATGACCTTGTACATCACGCTGACCGGCGTGTCGGCCGCAAAAGGCGTTTCGCCGGTGAGCAATTCGTAGAGAATCACGCCGGCTCCCCAGAGGTCGGCGCGTCCGTCTGCCGTCTGGCCAGCCAGTTGCTCGGGCGCAATATGCGTTGGTGTGCCGAGCACGGTCCCGGTTTGCGTCAGCGAGGCATTCTCGATGCGCGCAACGCCGAAGTCCATCACCTTGATCTTCATCGCGTCCTGCACCATCACATTGCTCGGCTTGATGTCGCGATGGACGACGCCGTTGCGGTGGGCATAATCGAGCGCGGCAAGCAATTGCTTCATCACCTCGAAAACGTCGATCAGCGGAAAGCCCGGACGTTCGCGCATCAGCCGGCGCAGCTCCTTGCCCGCCACGTATTCCATGACGATGAACGCCATCCGCTCATCCTCGCCGTATTCGTAGATACCGACGATTCCCGGATGCTGCAGGCGTCCGCCGGCCTGCGCCTCGCGCTTGAAGCGCGCCAGCGCCGACGCGTACTCGACATGTTCCAGATATTCGGCGAGGATCGTCTTGATTGCCACCAGGCGTTCGATCACCGGATCGAATCCCTGATAGACGGCACCCATGGCGCCCATGCCGAGCTGGCCGCGGATTTCGTACTTGCCGATGCGGGCCGGGGCGCTCATTGTTTGCTGCTCAGCCATCGATCATCGCCATCGCCTTTTGCAGGCTGCGCCGCATACGATTGAATGAATTGCCGAGGACGCCGATTTCGTCGCGCTCGCGCGCCGGAAACTCGGGGACATCGAAGTCGCCGGTCGACACGCGGTCGGCAAGGGCAGACATGTGGGCGACCGGCCGAATGATGATTCGCGAAAGCATGAAATTGAGTACGACGAAAGTCAGCAGGAAGATGCCGCCGAGCGACAACATGAACGTATTGAAAGTGCGCTGCGCATTGTTCAGAGGCACCGACATCGGCACCGAAACGACCTGCGCGCCAACGGTCTCCATGAACTGCCAGCCGAAACCGTTGTTGTCGCCGTAGATGCGCAGCAGCGAAGCGGGAGCCGCGGCTGGCACACTATGGCAGGCCAGACAGGCGGCGTCCTTGATCGTGATCGGCCGGGCAATGTAGAGCGTTCGTCCGGACGGCGTGTCGCGTTCGCCGGTCAACTCGGTGAGTCTTTCATCGTTGCGGAAACGCTGGACGAGATCGCTCTCCCACTCGACGGCGCGGTCGCGTGGATTGGTCGGGTTGAGCGTCGCTTCCTTGTAGGTGAAGTTCGGATACTTGACATGCAGGTTGTTGAAGGTTTCGGTGGCTGCGTAGGCGGGCACTGTCTGGGGCAGAAAGGTGTCGGCCAGGTGCGGATCGAGCAGCGGCTTGACCTGCTTTACCGTATAGGTGCGCACGGCGAGTGCCGCTTCCATCATCAGTCCGGCGTTGCGCAGCGTTTCCTCTTTGGCGTTTTCATTCAGGAGACGATGCGAGACGATCGCCGAGACACCCATCCCGCCGGCGAAGACGACCAGCAGGACAAGATTGAATTTCAGTCGCAGACCCATGCTCTCTTCCCCCAGCACAGACAAGTACAGGAAACTTGACGGCTCGGGCGAGAGTATAGGGGGCGCGGTGCACCGGGGTCAATCGCCAATGTTGACGGAATCCGTCCACATTAGGCGAGCCCCGATGGCTGGCGCGCGGCGCCCGCCGCGCATTCGCTTGTCATCAACGGTGATCGGCGCCGACGTTCTGCCAGCCTGCGACCCGCACGCCGGTGCCAGTCTGCGACTCGACGGGAATCCCGGTTGGCTGGCCCTTGCCCTGGCTTAGTCGGTGTGAAAGCGGAACATCCCGCGTGCCTGCGCCTTGATCTTGTGCACGGCCGCCTCGGCCTTGCGCAGCAGAATGGCCAACGAGCTGCCGTCGTCGGGCGAAATGCTGATGCCGATGCTGGCCGAAACGTGCAGTTCGGCGACCGCGCCGATGCGGAAGGGGGTGGCGAGCACCTCGAGCAGGTCGCGCGCGAGCACGGCAGCGTCGTCGGCGTTCTCCACTTCTTCCATGAGGATCGCGAAGACGTTGCCGGGCAGGCGCGCCAGCGTATCGCCGTCGCGCAGACGTGACTTGATCCGTTCGCCAATGGCAGTCAGCAGGCGGTCGCCGGATTCGTAGCCGAAACGCTCATTGACCTCCTTGAAGTGGTCAACGTCGAGAACCAGCAGCGCCAGCCTGGCATTCATCAGTTCCGCCTTGCTCAGTGCGTGTTCGAAATGGATGTTGAGCAGCGTGCGGTTGGGCAAGTGGGTCAGGGGGTCGTAGCAAGCGATGAATTCGACGCGCTGGCCGAAGTCGCGCAGACGCGTGATATCGGTGAATACACCAATGTAGCGTTCGGTTACACCCGCTTCGTTGACTACGGCGGTGATCGTCAACCACTGCAGATAGGTTTCCCCGTTCTTCCTGCGGTTGCAGATCTCGCCCTGCCAGAAACCGTGCTCGGAAAGCTGACTCCACAAAGCGGCGTAGAAGGTCGGGCCATGATGGCCTGACTTGAGCATGCCGGCGGTGCGGCCGATCGCTTCTTCGCTGCTATAGCCAGTGATCTCGCTGAAGGCGCCGTTCACGGCGACGATGTGCGTTGCCGCATCGGTGATCAGGATGGCATCCCGGCTGTGCACAAAGACCATCGCGGCGCGCCGAATTGCTTCCTCGTCCTGCCAAAGCGCGGTTATATCGTCGAAAACGGCCGCACAGCAGCCGCCCGATGGGCGATAGGCGGTGACCCGGTAGCGCCGTCCGAGATCGCTGGTGAAATCGTCGTAGTGCGCGTCGTCGCCGCTCACGGCGACTGCGGCAAAGCGTTCGATCCAGCGCGGGTCGATCCCCGGCATGACCTCGCTCACCCGCTGGCCCACGATTTCTGCCCGGGTGAGACCGGCGATCGCCTCGAACGCCGGGTTTACCTCGAGAAAGCGGTAGTCGTAAGGTATGCCGTCGGTGCTGAACAGGATCTCCTGGACGGCGAAGCCACAGGTCATCGCGTTGAAGAGACTGCGCAGGCATCGCTCGGATGCGCGCAGCGCGGTCTCGGCACGTCTGCTGGCAAAGGCTTTGACTGCGTATTCGGCGAGCTCAGAAACGTTCGCGATGTCGTCGCTGGAATAGCCACCCCAGCGATTGGCCAGCTTGAGCAGGGCGCGCACCTTTTCCTCGTGCACAATCGGCAGCGCCATTTCCTTGGACGGGGTGCTTGCTTCGTTGTGCCGCTCGCTGCTCTCGGTAGCGGCCGGGTGTTTGTCGGCCAACACGCGCTCATTGCGGTCGCTCTCTGATCGACGCTCGTCGGGCAGCACCGACGCCGCCTTCTGCCCAGCGGCGGGTGGCCGGGTCGGGACCATCTCGATCGTCCCGCTCGTGCTCCCGGTAAGCTCGATTGCGCTTTCCAGGGCAATCTGCAGGTGCGCCTCGAGGTCGGCACTTGCCGCCAGTTCACTCAGTCGATCGTGCGCGCGTAATCGGACCTCGTCGCGCTTCTGCTCTCCGGTGCTGCGCAGCAGCGAAAAGAGACGCCCGCCAGAATCCGGTGAGTGGAAAGTGGTGACTTCGACCGCCCACGTCGTGCCGTCCTTGCGGCGGTGGCGGGTGAGCACGCGCTCGTTGCCGGCGGGCGGCAGTCCATCGCCGGCGATCGCCGCCATCGGGCAGGTGGGGCCGGTAGTGAGTTGCTGGGTGGTCAGTTGCAGCAGTTCACTGCGCGTATAGCCGGAAAGGCGGCAATAGGTCTCGTTGACGTCGAGCAGACGGCCGGTCAGATCGGTCAGCCAGAAGCCGTCGAGCACCGTCTCGCGCAATTCGGGTGTGTGGCGAACCGCCGATTCGCGCGCGAATTGCGCCGCCTGCATGCTGAGCAGGAGATGACGCGCATTGCCGGTCAACGGGTAGTCGGCATCGCCAATCGGACGTAGCGACCAGTTCCAGTCGCCCGGCTCGCCAGTTGGGCTGACATTGGTCAGGAACGGACGTGCGGTGTGCACGTGCGCCATTCCCGAACTGCGAACCCGGCGGAACACCTGTTCGACGCGCGTCTGGGGAAAGACGTCGAAGTAGTTGCGGCCGCGCAGGTGTTCCAGTGCCTTGCCATTGGCGAGCGCAAAATGGCGGTTGACGTAGACGAAATCGAAGTCGGCATTGAGCACGGCGATGGCCAGACCCGCGTGCTCGAGAATCGCAAGCCAGGGCGAGTCGGTGGCCAGGCCACCCAGAATCTGCCGTTCGACTTGGCTGCTGGCGAAGGAGATTGATGTCATGATCGATGGCTCGTGAGGGTTGCCAGCCGGGATTTGGCGTTTGCCGATCCCGCTCGTCAAACGGCCAGGCTGATCGCCGCGACAATCGGCGTCAGTGCTGCCGAGAGACAATTTACCCTGTTTTCGACCGCCTGATCGTGCATTCGATCACGCTTTTTTTTCCCTGCCACAGGCGGGGAGGGGCCACGACCGCCGCAAGCGAGCGTACGTCGTGGTGGCGGCCTAGTGGCGCAGAGCGGCGACCAGCGAGGCCACGTCGTCGGCCGACTCACGCATGATTTCGCGCAGGGTTTCCTCACCGACAACGAGATCGATCGTCGCCGCCATCCCCTCGCGCGGACAACCGTCGAGGTCGCGCAGCGGGCTTTCGACCGGCGCCAGCTCGTCGGCGAGGAGCAGGGTATCGCCGAGCGTCGTTGGCGGCATGGCAAGGAAACCCTGCCAGCAGACTTCAGCCGCATCGACGATCACTGCCGGGACCGCGAGCGCCTTGAGCACGGCTCGTCCGACTTCCGCCTCGCCGCTTTCGCTCCAGGCGGGAAAGTCTTCATCGAGCAGGCCAGGGTAGTCGGACGTGCGCGAAATCAGGTAAAAGGCGCCGACTTCGTGCACGATGCCGGCGAAGAGCGCCGTTTCCGGGTCGAGTCGGGTCACCCGGCGGGCGAGCACCTGGGCCAAGGCCGCGACGTGCGCGGTATGCTCCCACAGTCGGTCAGCCAGTTCGCGGTCGCGCGCTGTCGCCGGTGCGGCCAATTGCCGACTGACCACCGCGCTGGCCAGTGCGCGCAGGTAGCGAAAGCCGAGCCGGATGACCGCCGTGCGTACGTCGGTGATCGGTCGGCCTGAACGATTGCAGGCTGCCGAGTTGGCAACGGCGACGACGCGCGCCGCCAGCAGCGGTTCCGCCTGGACCAGCCGGACTGCCTGGTCGAGCGAGCAGGCGGGGTCGTCGAGCGTGCTCTTGAGCTTCAGTGCGACGACGGCGCTGGTCGGAAAGCTGACTTCGGCGCGCTCGATCTGCGCCGCGATGGTCTTGAGGATCTCATATCGTTCCACGTTGATCTCCGGGCTCCGGGCGGCTTCACCGGGCGCTGCTCAGCGTTCGGAAGCGACCAGCGCCGTGGCAATTTGCGATAGCGGCAGGACCTGCTCGACGGCCCCCAGCTTGATTGCCTCCCTGGGCATCCCGAAGACGACGCACGACGCTTCATCCTGGGCGATCGTTGTCGCACCGGCCTCGCGCATCTCCTTCAGACCGCGCGCGCCGTCGTCACCCATGCCGGTCATGATCACGCCTAGTGCGTTGCGTCCGGCGAAGCGGGCCACCGAACGAAAAAGCACGTCGACCGACGGTCGGTGGCGATTGACCAGTGGCCCATCGACGATCTCCACGTGGTATTGGGCGCCGTTGCGTTTGAGCAGCATGTGCTTGCCGCCCGGTGCGATCAGCGCACGGCCGGGCAGGACGCGATCGTTCGAGCGGGCTTCGCGAACCTCGATCGCGGCCAGCGAGTCGAGCCGGGCGGCAAACATTCCGGTGAAGCGCTCGGGCATATGCTGGACGACCACGATTCCCGGCACCGTCTTCGGCAGGCTGGTGAGGACCGTTTCGAGCGCCTGCGTGCCACCCGTCGAGGTGCCGATGGCGATCACCTTGTCGGTCGTTTGCAGCACCGGCGCCGTTCCGGCAGACAGGATCACGTCTGCCCGGTTGACCGGCTGACTCGCGGCTGGTGGGGCAACGAGACGTGTCGCCCCGCCGCTGCTGGCCGTTGCGCGCAATGCGTTGACGTTGGCCCGCGCGGCCGTACGCACAGCGGCGACGATGTCGTCCGACGAATCCTCCAGAAAGGCTTTCAGCCCGAGTTTCGGTTTGCTCATTACGCTGAAGGCGCCGGCTGCCAGCGCCTGCGTCAAGGCATCGCTGCCGGCGGTGGCCAGCGAAGAGCAGACGATCACCGGCGTCGGTCGCTTGGCCATCAGCGCGCGCAGGAACGACAGGCCATCCATGCGCGGCATCTCGATATCGAGGATGATCACATCCGGCCAGGCGCGCTGCATTTTCTCCATCGCGAACAGCGGGTCGGCGGCAGTCGCCAGCAGTTCGATATCGCCCGCTTCGCCGATCGCTCGCGCCACCGCCTGCCGAACGACCGCCGAGTCGTCTACCACGAGCACGCGAATTCTTGGCTTACTCATCGTTCCGTGCCCGATCATCCGGCTGGCTTGCGATAGATCGTCGGTCTGACCGCCAGCAGGTTGGTGGTCAGACCGTTGAGCGATTCCGAATGGCCAACAACGAAGTGGCCGCCCGGTTTCAGGCTGGGCAGCATGTTCGCAACCACCTTGCGCTTGGTTTCAGTATCGAAATAGATCATTACGTTGCGCAGGAAAATGACGTCGAACTGGCCGACGCCGCTGATCGGCTGCGTCAGATTGACCTGCGCGAAACGGACGTGCTGCCGGAGCCGGCCGTCGATCAGAAGTTTCCCTTCCTGCGAGCGGACACCCTTCAGGCAGTACTTGCGCAAGAACGCCGGCGGAATCCCCGAGATGCGCTCGAGCGAGTAGACGCCCGTCTGCGCGCGCGCGAGTACGGTCATGCTGATGTCCGAGCCGAAAACCTCCCACGCGCGCAGCGGGCAGTACTCGGCGAGGACCATGGCCATTGAGTAGGCTTCCTCGCCGCTCGAACTGGCGCCGCTCCAGATGCGGAAGAGACCGCCAGCACCCGCCTCCTGTTGCACCAGGTCGCGCAGGAAGTCGAAGTGCTGCGGCTCACGAAAGAAATAGGTCTCGTTGGTCGTCAGCAGATCGACCATCGTCTGCAGTTCGTTCGGTTCTTCGTCCGACGACAGCAGCCGGTAGTACTCGCCGTAGGTGGCGAGTCCGTAGTATTCGAGCCGGCGGCCGAGGCGGCCGACGAGCAGCACGCGCTTGGCGTCCGACAGACTGATCCCGGCGATACGATAGATCAGCCGCTGGAAGAGGGCGAACTCCTGATCGGTGATGGCGGGGCGGACGGTGTTCATCGGTGCTCAGAAAAGTTCGATGTCAGTCTTCTTCGGCGCGGCGAGCAGCGTGCTGGCGTACGACCTCTCGGCTTCGAGGATGCTCTGACTGGTTTGTCCGCGCTTGCAGAAGACCTCGCCCGTCTGCGGGTTGAGGATGACCTTGCGCGACCACGGCCCCATCAGGTCGGCAGCGAGCAGTTGGATTCCCTCGCGTGCCAGCCACTCGCGGGCGAATTCGGCATTGCGTTCGCCGATGCTGACGCCAGTCAGCGTCGAGATCACGTTGCCGCCGCCAAAGGCCTTGCCCTGCAGGCGCCTCTTCTGCGCGCCGCGGTTGAGCATGCCGTTCATCAGCGCTTCCATGCAGAAGTTGCCACAGAGCAACACGTCGAGGTCGCGGTTGCTCGACTTCTCGTGGCGCGGCAGCATGAAATGGTTCAGCCCACCGATGCGCAGCACCGGATCCCACAAGCAGACGGCGACGCAAGAACCGAGCAGGGTGGACATCGGGCGTTCGCTTTCGACCGCCCAGCCGCCAGGATTGACCGTGCGCGCCATCCGCTCGAGCTCGCGCGGATGGCTCACCGGTCTTCCTGCTGGCTGTCCGGCGCCGGCGCCGGGCCAGCACCTGGTCGCCGGAGTGTGGTCACATCGTCGTAGATGACCGCGATCTGGCCATAGTGCGGACAGTAGGCGGTCACCCGGTAGTGGCGCCCGAGATCGCTGGAAAAATCGTCGAACTGTGCGCAGTCTCCTTTCAAGGCAACGACTTGGTATCGTTCGAGCCAACGGCTGTAGAGCTGCGGGACGACCGCGCTGGCGCAGCGACCGACGATGCGCAAGCGATCGAGGCCGGTGATCGCTTCGAAGGCGGGATTGACTTCGAGGAAACGGTAATCGCACGCCTTGCCCTCCGCGTCGAGGACGATCTCATGCAGCGCAAAGCCCGAAGTGAGCGTTTCGAACAGGCTGCGGAAGCGCCTTTCGCCGGCCACTGGAACGCTGCCGTCGCCCGGCTCGCGCGGCGCAGCGTCCGGCCGGGCGGCCGGGTGTTGAATGGTCAGCACCAGATAGCGCGTGCCGTCGGACTTGGCATGCTCGGCGAAGGGTGTCAGCGACCAGTTCCAGCGATCGAGATCGCCGCCGTGTCCGGGTTGCCAGCGGCTGGGCCGAGCCGAGCAGGCGCGCGCGATGCCGGAATCGCGCACCTGGCGAAAGACCGCTTCGCTCGCCGCGTGTGGAAAGAGTTCGAAGTACTTGCGACCAGGAAAGAACGCTACCGGTTTGCCAATCGCATCGGCGTAGCTCGGGCTGACACCCAGGAAGGCAAAGTCGGCGTCGAGTACGGCAACGGCAACGCCCGCCTGGTCGAGAATCGCTGCCCACGGCGAAGCGCTGTCGATTCCGGCGACGAGGTGACGTTCGATTCTGGCTCTGCTGGCAACATTCATGGCATGAAGTCTGGTCCGTTTGGCAACTCAGGCGGCAGCAGGTCACCATCTTGCAATACGTGTTCGTTCCCGGCGCACGGGCAAGCCGCTTGGCTTCGCCCTGCGTGGAAGGCTGGCGAGCGGCCTCCAAGATCGTTCCGCTCGCGCTCTCTTTCAGTCATCTCCGGCCGTTGCTGGCGCCGCTACGCCCGCCTCCCGTCGGCGGCGACATGTTGCGCCGGTGGATGATCAGGTTCATCGCTGTCGCGGGCTCAGAAGCGTTGGAAGTCGTGCTCGCCGGCGGGCTTGGCGGCCGGTGCGCGCCCTGGCGCACGGGCGCGCGTCGCGGCGGCCGGCGGTGCGGCGGCAGCGCGCTGCGTGCGGCTGGCGCTGGTCGTGCGGCGCGCGGCGATGTTGGTCGACTGTTCGCCTTCGGCCAGACGGAAGAAGGTCATCAGATCCTGCAGTTGCGCGGCCTGCCCGCCAAGTTCCTCGGCGGTCGCGGCGAGTTCCTCCGAGGCCGAGGCGTTGTGCTGTGTCGCCTGGTTCAGTTGCCCCATCGCGCCGTTGATCTGGCCAACGCCGGCCGATTGCTCCTGCGACGCCGCGGCAATCTCCTGCACCAGGTTGGACGTCTTCCGGATCGCTGGCACCATGTCGCCGAGCAGCGCTCCGGCGTGTTCGGCGAGTTTGACCGACTCCTTGGCCACATTGCCGATTTCCCGCGCGGCGACCTGGCTGCGTTCGGCGAGTTTCCTGACCTCCGCCGCGACGACCGCGAAGCCCTTGCCGTGCTCGCCGGCGCGCGCCGCCTCGATCGCCGCGTTGAGTGCCAGCAAGTTCGTCTGGTAAGCGATGTCGTCGACGATGCCGATCTTTTCGGCAATCGTGCGCATCGCTTCGACGGTGCGCCCGACCGCCTCGCCGCCCTCGGTCGCCTGACGCGCGGCAGCCGCCGCCATGCCGTCGGTGACCTTGGCATTCTCGGTATTGCGCACGATCGAGGCGCTCATCTCTTCCATGCTGGCGGTGCTTTCCTCGACCGACGCCGCCTGCTCGCTGGCCGACTGCGAGAGCGACTGCGCGGTCACCGAAACCTGGCCAGAGGCATTCGACAGGTTGTCGGCGGCGATCCGCACCTTGCCGATGATGTCGCGCTGCTGCTCGACCATCGTCCTGATCGACCAGGCCGCGCTGCTCGTGTCGTCGCTGCGCGTGTTGACCTCGACCGAGAGATCGCCGGCGGCCAGACGCTCCATCGTTGCGCCAATCGCTGCTGGTTCGCCGCCCAAGTGCTTCATCAGCCAGCGATAGGTCAACAGGAGCGAAGCGGCCAGGACGACGATCGCCAGAACCAGCACGGCGTAGGTGGCGAGCTGGAGGCGGTGGGCAATCTCGGCGGCTGGCTGCCCGGCGGTCGACGTGCGCTTGTCGAGCATGGCAAAGAACTCATCGACCGGCTTCATGATCTTGGCTTTGTTGATGTGGTAGTTGCGGTCGTGCATCATCTCGACCGCCTGTTGGCGCGAGAGAGTGTTCGTCGCATCCTTGGTCGCGGTCTTCGCCTGGCTGCCACCGGCCTCGCGCGCTGAGTTGCGCACTGCGGTCATCGCCAGCGTCTCGGTCTTCACCAGGGCGTCGGAATTGGCCTTCGCCTCCTCGAGCTTGGCCAGTTCATCGCTGGTAAAGCCTTGGGCGCGCATCAGATCGAGCAGGGGCACTGCCTTTTCGTCCGGGCGTGGCGGCGCGTCGTTGGCTGCGACGAAGTCCCAGTAGATCCGCTCGTAGCTTTGCGGGCGCGGCTTGTTCCCGTTGCGGATTGCCAGGATGTCGAGGTATTGCTGTTCATAGCGAGCATCGCCCGTGACGACGAAGGTGCGCGCAAGGCGGGTGAGGTCGTCCGACGACTGGCGCAACTCGTCGGCGAGCAGATACGACTGGTAGCGCGACTCGTCAGCCCGGCGCACCTCCTGATAGGCTGCGTTGCTAAGGTAGGTGATGAGGCAGAGCAGGCCGATGAGGACGGCGGTCGTTGAGCCGAGCGCGATGAAAACCTGCCTGATCGTGAGCGTCTTGTTCATTGCGTGTCCCTTTCGGTGTGGTGCTGTGAAGTCATGCTGTGAAGTCACAATTGCGTCGAAACTGTGCGGCACTGCGCGCGCTGAGCACCACTCCGAAGCATTTCGTCGGGCGGCCGGGGCCGGCCGCGGCGCCTTCGCGGTCAGTTGCGGCGAGGTGCCTGTTTCGCCGGTCAGCGCGCGCCTGAGCGAGCTCGCCCGGGCGTGGCCGAGGCCGACTCTAGTTGCATGTCGTGCCGCCGGCTTCGCTGTTGGCGACCTGTGCCAGGAGGACGATCTCGTCCACCGACAACACCTTGACGATGTTGAGGATGATGACGAAGCGGTTGGACACCTTGCCCATTCCCTGGATGAAGTCGGCGCGGATTCTGGCGCCGAAGGTCGGTGGCGGTTCGATCTCGCTGCCGGGAATCTCGATCACCTCGGATACGGCATCGACCATGACGCCGATGTCGTGTCGCGCGTCGCCCTCGCTGACTTCGAGGATGACGATGCACGAACGCTTGCCGACCCGGCTCGGCGTGCCGCCAAAGCGCGCGGCGAGGTCGATCACCGGCACGACGGCGCCGCGCAGGTTGATCACGCCGCGAATGAACGGCGGCATCATCGGGATTTCGGTGAGGCTGCCGTACTCGATGATTTCCTTGACGTTCAGGATGGCAACGGCAAACATCTCGCCGCCCAGGAGGAAGGTCAGGTATTGCTGCGGGGCGTCGGCGGCGGCCAGACGGACGCTGCCGGCGCCTGTTCGGACGAGTGCGTTGGCGGGCCCGGCCGGCGCTTGGTTGTGGGCGATCAGGCTCATTGTTGGCTCTCCCTCAGAAGCGTTCAAAGTCGTGGGTAGCGGTCGGCGTTGCGGCAGCGGCTGGCCGCCCGCCGGAGCGGGCGCGCGGCGCTGCCGGCGGCGGCGCGCTGGCACGTGGCGTGCGACCGGCCGCGGCGGCCCGCCGCGTGGTCGTTGGCGACCGGCCGCCGTCGGCCAGCCGGAAGAAGGTCATCAGTTCCTGCAACTGACCGGCTTGACCGCCGAGTTCTTCGGCGGTCGCAGCGAGTTCCTCGGAGGCCGAGGCGTTCTGCTGCGTCGCCTGGTTCAACTGGCTCATCGCACCGTTGATCTGCCCGACGCCGGCTGTCTGTTCCTGCGACGCGGCGGTGATTTCCTGCACCAGGTCGGAAGTCTTCTTGATCGAGGGCACCATTTCGCCGAGCAGCGTGCCGGCGCGTTCAGCGAGCTTGACCGAATCCTTGGCGACATTGCCGATTTCCTGCGCGGCGACCTGGCTGCGTTCGGCCAGCTTGCGCACTTCGGCGGCGACGACCGCGAAGCCCTTGCCGTGTTCGCCGGCGCGCGCCGCCTCGATCGCTGCGTTGAGCGCCAGCAGGTTCGTCTGGTAGGCGATGTCGTCGACGATGCCAATCTTTTCGGCGATGCTCTTCATCGCTTCGACCGTCCGGCCGACCGCTTCGCCGCCCTCGGCAGCCTGGCGGGCGGCGGTCGAGGCCATGCCATCGGTTACCTTCGCATTCTCGGTGTTCTGGACGATCGAGGCGCTCATCTGTTCCATGCTGGCGGTGCTTTCCTCGACCGAGGCCGCCTGTTCGCTGGCCGACTGCGACAAGGACTGCGCGGTCGCCGAGACCTGGCCGGAGGCGTTGGCGAGGTTGTCGGCGGCGCCGCGCACCTCGCCGATGATCTCGCCGAGCTTGCCGACCATGGCGTGCATCGCGCTCATCAGTTGGCCGACTTCGTCCTTGCCCTTGATCTGGATGTCGACCGTCAGATCGCCCGCGGCGAGCGCGTTGGCGGCGTTCAGGGCTTCGCCGACCGGCCGCGTGATCGAACGCGTGAGCAGGAAACCGAGCAGCGCGGACAACAAGGTGGCGATGATCGCGCCGCCGACGACCAGGTTGCGTCCGGTCTCGTACATGACGTCGGTATCCCGGCCGGCCTTCTCCATCATTTTGCCTTGGAACTGGTTGAACTCCTGCAGGGCCTGCACCAGCGCGTTGTTGTTCGGCGCAATGTTGCTGCGGATGAACGCGGCGAGCGCCGCCCGGTCGTTACGCGCCAGCTTGTACGCTTCGTCGAATTCAGCGGCGAGCCGCTTCTCCTTTTCGCGTACGACGCGCAGCAGCTCGCGACCGCGCTCGGTGTTGACCAGTTTCTCGATCTTGCCCAGGTCGCTGTTCAAATCATTGCGGTTCTTGTCGATCCCGGCAAGCGCCTTTTCGGCGTCGGGCAGGTTGCCGGCCAGCGCAGCATTGCGGATCTCGCGCCCGCTGTCGAGCGTTTCCTGCATGGCGTCCGCGCCCAGCGCGGTCATTGGATAGCGGACGTCGACGACCTCGTTGATCGCATTGTTCAGGTCGTTCATTCGCACGATGGCCAGGATGCTGATGGCGACCAGAATGACGATGACCAGCGCGAAGCTGGCAATCAGACGCGCGCCGATGCGCAGATTGTTAAGCATGACGGACTCCTTTGATTCGAGAAACAATGGCGTTGATCACGGCGAGCATCTCGGTGGCACAAGCGGCGGGCTGCCCTTGCTGCTCAGACTCGCCAGCAGTTCGCGCCGGGCGCGTGGCAGCAACGGGCGGTTGCTGGCGCGGACGACGTGGGCCTGCCGGCGAATCTGCCTTTGCCCTGGACGGGGTCGGCACGCATGCGGTCGGTGATGCGGGTCCGGGCGATCAGCGCAATGGCCCGAACCGTCTTGGTACAACACTTTCAGAAGCAGATCGCGCAGCCAGGCGGCGAGCGATCGTTCAAACACTTGGCGCTTTCCGCCGGGCAGCGCGCCAGCGCGCGCGGCGAACGGGCAAAGCCTTGCGTCATGGCGCCGGGGCGCCGGCGCCAGCTCGCTCGGGGCAGGGGGCCGACGCGGGGGGTCGTCGGCACCGCTGCTCCGGGCGAGGCTGGCCGGGCGCAGGTACGCCGGCACGCGCCCGACAGCGAACGGATGGCGTTGGCGGTTCACGGCGTAAGCGCCGTTTCGCGGCGCGGCGCGGCGAGTCGCCGCTCCTCGCTGCTGCCGACCAAGCCGACCAGCGCGGGTACGTCGAGGATCAGCGCGACCTCGCCGCTGCCCAGGATGGTCGAGCCGCCGATCCCGCGCAGATGGCGGAAGAGGACGCCGAGCGGCTTGATCACCGTCTGGAACTCGCCGAGCAGCGTATCGACGACCAGCCCGGCCTTGCGACCGGCGTAGTGCACGATGACCACGTTCTGGCGCGCGGGGACTTCGCCGCCGATTTCGAAAAGCTCGCGCAGGCGGACGAAAGGGAGTACCTCGCCGCGCAGGTTGAGATAGTTGCGCCCGGCGGTCGTCTCGGTCAGTTCGATGCATTCGACGACCGATTCGAGCGGCACGACGTAGGCGGCTTTGCCGACGCCGGTCAGGAAGCCGTCGATGATCGCCAGCGTCAGCGGCAGGCGAACGGTGAAGGTCGAGCCCTGGCCTTCGTTCGTGCTCACCTCGACGCTGCCGCGCAGGCCCTGGATGTTGCGGCGGACGACGTCCATGCCGACACCGCGGCCGGAGATGTTGGTCACCTGGTCGGCGGTCGAGAAGCCGGCTTCGAAGATCAGGTTGATGATCTCGTGCTCGGTGAGCGTGGCGGCCGGGTCGAGCAGGCCGCGCTCGATCGCTTTCGCGCGGATCTTCTCTTTCGGCAGTCCGCCACCGTCGTCGATCACTTCGATGACGATGCTGCCCGAATCGTGATAGGCGTTGAGCTGGACGGTGCCGTTTTCGGGTTTGCCGCGCTGCGCGCGCACGGCCGGCGTTTCGATGCCGTGGTCGATGGCGTTGCGCACGAGATGCATCAGCGGATCGCCGAGCTTCTCGACCACCGACTTGTCGAGTTCGGTTTCGGCGCCGGTGATCAGCAGATCGATGCTCTTGCCGAGTTCGCGCGAGCCGTCGCGGACGACGCGGTTGAAGCGGTTGAAGGTCTCGCCGATCTGCACCATACGCAGTTGCAGCGCCGAGTCGCGGATGTCCTCGACCAGACGGCGCAGCACCGAGGTCGATTCGATCAGCTCGGAGTAGCCGCTGCGCTGGGCGAGCAGGCTGGTGCCCGCGCCGGCGATGACGAGTTCGCCGACCAGGTCGATCAACTGGTCGAGCTTGTCGGCGTGCACGCGAATCATGCGTGCCTCGCCCGCCTTCTTCTCGTTGACGGCGGCCTGCCGATTGGCAGCCGCTTCGACGATTTCCTTATGGACCACCTTCTGTCCGACGAGAATTTCGCCGATCGGCGGCGGTGCCGCCATTTCGCCGGCTGCCGCGGCGCCCGACTGGGCAGCCAGGCCGGCCTCGAGTTCGGACTGCGTCAGGGCGCCCGAGCGGACGAGAATCTCGCCCAGGCGCATGCTGTCCTCGGGCAACTGGTCGATCAGCTTCAGGTACTCCTCGATCTTCGAGTTCGGCGGCAGGATGTGCAGCGTGCACTCGTCGCGCACGAAGTCGAAGACGCTTTCGATCTGCGCTTTCGAGGCGCGCGTCTGAAAACGCAGCTCGAAGCCCAGGTAGCAGGACTCGGGGTCCATCTGAGCGGCGCCCGGCATCGCGTCGGCGAGCGTGGTGAGCGAGATGATCTCGCCGAGCGAAGTGAGGTAGTGCAGGAACGACAGCGGGTCGGTGCCGTTCTTGAGCACACCGGGCCCGAAGCGCAGCGAGATGTGCCAGGCGTCGGTGACGACGATGCCGCCACCCGAGGCGGCGAGATCTGCCTCGTGTTCGACGGGCAAGGCGCCGCCGGCTGCGTCCTCGCCGAGAAACTTGCGGCTCAGCTCGGCGAGCAAGGCGTCGCCGCGTTGCTGGACGGCCGCCTCGGGCTGCGGCAGGCCGTTGGCCAGCGCGTCGAGCAGTGCACCAAGGTGGTCGCAGCATTCGAGGAGGACGGTCGACAGTTCGCCGCTGACCGGAATCTCGCCATTGCGCAGCTTGTCGAGGACGTTCTCGACCTTGTGCGTGAAGGCTTCGATGTAGTGGCATTCGACGACGCCGGCACCGCCCTTGATGGTGTGCGCCGCGCGGAAAATGGCGCCGAGATTGCTTGCGTCGTCGGGGGCCTGCTCGAGTTTGAGCAGTCCGTCCTCCATCGCCAGCAACTGGTCGCGGCTTTCGGTGACGAAGGTACTGGTCAGTTCGTCCATCGGCTGGGCTCCTGGTTGGGTCGTTCGATCGTCGCGGTCGGCGGCTTCAGGCGTTCGCCGGGATGATCAGCGGGTCGCCGAAAGCGGCGACCAGATTGCAGAAATCGAGGACATGACGGACAGCCGGACTGTGTCGGCTGATCGTCAGCAGCTTGCCTTGCTGCAGCGCTTCGCGCTTGAGCAGCATGAGCAGTTGCAGGCCGGCGGTGTCCATCGTCGCCACGCCGGCGAGATCGAGTTCGAGGTGTTCGCTCGCGGCGAGCGCGGCGAGCAACTGTTCCTTCTGTGCCAACGCCTGGTAGATCGTCATGTCGTCGTCGATGACGAGGTGTTTGACCGGGGAGTCGTCCATGGTGATGCCCTCCTGGTGAGCGGCTGATGCAGTTCAGAACAGTTCGACGTTGCTTGGCTTCGGCGCGGCGCGCGCCGCCGCGTCAGCGCCAGCCCCGGCGCCCGGGCGCGTGGCTGAGCGCGCCTGGCTGGCGGGAGCAGCGCGCATCGCCTGCTGGTGGGCGCTGCGTTGCTGATCCATCACGTAGCTCGAAAAGACCTGTTCCATCTGTTTCGCCAGCGGTTCGATGGCGTCCTCGCGGCGCACGTCGACGCCCGCTTCAAGCACACCGGCCAGCGCTTCGGATTGGCGGTCGAGGCGCTCGATGCCACCGATCACCTGTTCGATCTGCTGCCGCGTCACGTCCTGGAACTGCACGCTGGCCAGCGCGTCGAGGAACATCGCAGCGAGTTTTCCGCTGCTCTGGTTGATCGTTGCCAGGATGCTGCGCTCGCGTGCAGTGAGGTCTTCGTAGCTGGTGCCGAGCGCTTCGAGCTGCTGGGCGAAACGCTCCAGGCTGTCGCGCTCCTCGTCGATGTGCGAGCGGGCGACGCGCTCGGATGACTGACTCTCGATGATGCGCGCGACGGCTGCGATGCCGTCGTTGATCTTCTTCACTGCCGTCTCAGTTTCGTGCGAGAGCTTGCGCACTTCGTCGGCAACGACCGCGAAACCGCGTCCTGCCTCGCCGGCGCGCGCGGCCTCGATGGCGGCGTTGAGGGCGAGCAGATTGGTCTGGCCGGCGATGTGCCGGATCAGGTCGACCAGCGCTTGCAGTGCCTTCGCTTCGCGCACGGCGTCGGCGCTGCGCGCCGCATCGGCTGCCGTTTCGTCGATGCGTTGGGCGATGAAGGCCTTCAGTCGGTCGATCAACTGGCGATTGGCGACGCGCGTGCCCTCGGAATGCTGCGCCATCGACTCGGCTTCGGCGGCGGCAGCGGAGACGAAGCCGTTGAGCTCGGTGACCACGTCGTCGATCGTCTGCAGGCGTGAAGTCACGTCGAAAGCGGCCTTCTCGGTCTGCTCGACGACGCTGCGCAAGTGGCCGACGAGAATCTGGTTGAAACGCGGAAAGTCACGCAGTTCGGGCAGGGCGACGCGCTGGCAGACCTTGTTCGACGGGCAGGGGGGGCGTTCGTCCTTGAGCTGCGAGTCGATTCCCATGTGCGCGTCGTGATAGAGCAGGCGCGAGGCCAGGTGCTGCACGGCAACGAACAGAAGCAGTCCGCAGAAGGTCATCAGCGTGTCGATGCTGCGGTCGCCGAGCCCGAAACCGCGGCCGAGTAATTGGTTGTATAGGCCATGGCAGAGATAGACCGCGAGGACCGCGGCGAGGGTCGCCGCGATACCGGTGAGCAGCGTGCGCTGCCGGAATTGGCGGTAGAGTTCGTTCGGCGGGGTAGCCATGGCGCGCGTTTCGTCTTACTTGAGCACAAGCTTGATGGTGTTCAACAGGTCGTCGGCGGTTGCCGGCTTGACGATCCAGCCCGAGGCGCCCGCCGCTTTGGCTTCCGCCTTGCGGCTCTGTTGCGACTCGGTGGTCAGGAAGAGGATCGGCAGGAAGCGGTAGGCAGTGAGCGAACGAACTTTCTTGATCAGCTCGATGCCGTTCATTCCGGGCATGTTGAGGTCGGTGATCAGGAGGTCGACCTTCACCCCGCTGTTGAACTTCTTCAGTGCTTCCTCGGCGTTGGCGGCCTTTTCGACGGCGTAGCCCGCCTTGCCCAGAATGCTCGAGACGCTGAGCAGGATGGTCGTCGAATCGTCGACGAGGAAGATCGTTTTCGCCATGGTCAGTCCTTTACCAGGGCGCGATGGCAAGGCCGTCGCGTACTTTTGCTGATGACTGCAGACTAGTCGAGGCGCTGCGCTTCGGCTATCCGGACATCTACGCAGGGCTCAGTAGAAGTACGGAGAAGTGCCGGCGGCGAGCGCGCTCCGGGGTTGTGCGCGGCAGGCGCGAGTTTTCCTGACAAGGGAGCACAGCCGGGCGCGCTCCCTCGCTCCGCCGGCAAGAGGGGCGTTACTGTGCGACTCGCCTGAATTGCTTCGTTGACGCGAGCGGCTGCGCGCGTGCTCGATCGATGCGCGCAGGCCGCATGCTTTCCGCCTGCGCGGTGGCGCTAGCTTAGCGGCATCGGCAAGGGCAGCGGTTTCCGCGCACCACGGTGCGCCAGCGATATTGCGCTGGATGACGGACTAGCAGACGTTCGGCTGCATCCGGCTGACGAAGTCGACGCGGTCGCGTCGAGTTGGCAACGGAAACGCGGCTCACGGTCGGTGGCAACTCAAAGCTTCTTGTGCACATGGTTTTCTCCCGAGTCAAGGGCAGTTCCGGATGAGCGTACACGCCGCGTGCCTGCTCCTGGCTGCCGCGAATCAAGCGGTGCGGCAGCCGGGAGTTGCACGGGGCGCGTCAACTCGTTGACGAAAGCATTGCTGGAGTGGGCCTTGGCGGTGGCCTTCCTCGTAGGCGGGTTAGAAGCGTTCGAAATCATGTTCTGACGGCGCTGCGCCAGCGGCCGGCCGCAGCGGCGGCCGACGCGTGACCGTTGTGCCATTGCGCCCGGCGGGCACGGCGGGCGTGCTTGCCCTGACGCTGGCCGGCGAGCGGGGGGCGGCGGCAAGGCGGAAGAAAGTCATCAACTCCTGCAACTGGGCGGCTTGCCCACCGAGTTCCTCGGCCGTGGCAGCGAGTTCTTCCGAGGCGGACGCGTTTTGCTGCGTCGCCTGGTTCAACTGGCCCATCGCGCCGTTGATCTGGCCGACGTTGGCCGACTGCTCCCGGGATGCGGCAGCGATTTCCTGGACAAGATCGGATGTCTTCCTGATCGACGGCACCATGTCGCCGAGTAGCGTCCCGGCTCGCTCAGCGAGCTTGACCGAGTCATGGGCGACGTTACTGATCTCCTGAGCGGCAACCTGGCTGCGTTCAGCGAGCTTGCGCACTTCGGCCGCAACGACCGCGAAGCCCTTGCCGTGCTCGCCGGCGCGCGCCGCCTCGATCGCCGCGTTGAGCGCCAGCAGGTTGGTCTGGTAGGCAATCTCGTCGACGATACCGATCTTCTCGGCAATGCTGCGCATCGCGGCGACCGTACGCCCGACCGCCTCGCCACCTTCGGTCGCCTGGCGCGCGGCGCTCGCCGCCATGCCGTCGGTGACCCGTGCGCTCTCCGTGTTCCGAACGATCGAAGCGCTCATTTCTTCCATGCTGGCGGTGCATTCCTCGACCGAAGCAGCCTGCTCGCTGGCCGATTGCGAGAGCGACTGTGCGGTCGCCGAAACCTGGCCTGAGGCGTTGCCCAGGTTGTCGGCAGCCGTCCGCACCTCACCGATGATCTCGCCCAGCTTGCCGACCATCGCGCGCATCGCCGCGAGCAATTGGCCGACTTCGTCGTGGCTGTCCGAGCGAATGTCGACCGCGAGGTCGCCGCCGGCCAGCGAATTCGCTGCGCTCACCGCTTCGTTGATCGGTCGGGTGATCGAACGGGTGATCCAGAAGGCGAAGCCAATGCCGACGATGAAGGCGCCGGCGGACAGGCCGAGAATGATCAAGGCGGCCTGCCTGGCGTCTTTCTCGGCGCGGGCGCCGGTCTCATTCATCACTGAGACCTGGAAGTCGATGAAGTTACGCGTCGCTTCCAGGTAGTCGTTCTGCACCTTGCGGTAGCTGCCCAGCAACTGCGCCCTCGCTTCGTCACGCTTGCCCGCTTTGGCGTTGGCAATGAGCTGGTCCATTTCGCTGGCAAAGGGCACGCGCGCGTCGATCATCTTGCCGAGCAGTCTCCTGCCGGTTTCGGTATTGACCGACTTCTCCAGTTTGGTGATCGCTGCACTCGCTGTGTGTCGTGCCTCGATAATGCGCTCGAGTTCCTTCTGCACCTCAGCCGGTTCGCTGAGAATGATCGCATTACGCGCAGCACGGGCGACGACGTTGATCTGCTCGATCACGTCGTTCGCCCAGACGGTCTTCGGAAAGCGGTCTTCGACCAACTCGCCGATTCCATCTGCCAGGAGTTGGGTGCGGTTGTAGGAGACGATGGCGAGGGTGGCGAGCAGGGCGAGGACGATGCCGAAACCAAGCCCGAGACGGGCGCCGATACGCAGATTCTTGATCAAGTTCCTTCCTTACTGGGCTGAAAAGCTGTCGGGACGGTGGCGGGAGTGGCCGGCATCAATAGTGTCGTTGCCATTTGGGCTCGTCGAAACGTGTGCGACGAGCAAGCTCGCCGCGCTGGGTTTGTCGAGGCTGGAGCCTAGCCGGACCCAAGCCGGATGAAAATCCGCAAATACACGCACGCCTCAGTAGAAATACGGATGTTCGATCTTCGATCGGCACCGGCGCGCGCCGGCCTACTACGCGATCTAATGAGGGAATTGTTCACGCCGCGAGAGGCCTCGGATGGTCCTCTTTCGCTTGCGGCGCTGCCGATGCGGCCGGAGCGGGCCGCCAGCAGCATGCGCTTGGCATGCGGCGCGCGTGGCCGGCGAGCGCTGCGAACGACAATCAGTGAGCGCCGCCCAGCGCAGGCGGTGGGTTCAGCTCGTGGGGGCTTGGCCGACGACCATGGCGACCAGTTCGGCCGTGCTGTGTGCCTTGGCTTTGGCCATGATGCTGGCTCGATGACTCTCGACCGTGCGTTCGCTGATTCCCAGTTCGGCCGCGATCAGCTTGTTGCGCTTGCCGCTGATGATCGCGCTCAGAATGTCGTGCTCGCGCGGTGTCAGCGACTGCCGCCAACTGTTGGCGGATGTCGTCTCGGCGACGCGCCGCTCTTCGGCCAGGTGCAGGGCCGTGTTGACGCGCTCGATCAGGTGCTGAACGTTGAAAGGCTTCTCGATGACATCGAAGGCGCCGAGGCGCATCGCGCGCACGGCTGTCGGAACGTCGGCGTATCCGGAAAGAAAGATCACCGGCAGTTGTGGGCTGCGCTGGCGGAGCCAGTCGTGGATTTCTGGTCCGGTGATGCGCGGCATGCGGATGTCAAGCAGGACGCAACCCGTTTCACCGGGTCGCCAGCGCCGCATGAAGTCCTCGCCCGAGGAAAACTCCAGCGTGATGAGGCCGATGCTGGTCAGCACATCGACCAGGTAACGCCTAACCTGTACGTCGTCGTCGACGATGCAGACGGTGGTGAGCCGCATGGATTGAGTCATGGCACTTTGGCGAATCGGTCGACCGAATTCCAACATGATCGGACGCGAGGGGACTCGATTATACGTGCGCGCCGCAAAAAGGGGAGAATGCGCTGCCAGGAACCTTTGGAGGGATGATCGATGACGCGAGGGAGGAATTTGATAAGCGCGGCGCTGCCCGGCACAGAAAACGACGAGCAGCCAGGTGCCGCAGCAGCGCCTCTGCAGCAGCGTCTCGACCGGCTCTTGACGATGGGCGCGGTGTCGGCTGGTGTCGTCCATGAGTTCAACGATCTGCTGGTATCGATCATCGGTTTCGCCGCACTCGGCAGGAGTCTGCCGGCGAGCGACGACGCGCTGCCGCGCCTGCGTTCGTATTTCGGCGAGATCGAAACGGCCGGCCAGGGCGCGCGCGCGCTGGTCGAGCAACTGGCCAGGCTGGCGCGCGAGGCACCCGGGCAGGGCGATCTGCTCTCGCTCGCGCTGCTTGCCCGGGAGTTGGTCGAGCAACTCGCGGATTCCTTTGCACCCGGGGTGAGCGTGACGATAGTGATCGACGACGATCTGCCCCCGCTGGCGATCCCCCGCGTGCACGCGCACCGGATTCTGTCCAATCTGTGCCGCAACGCCCGCGACGCGATGCGTAGCCCGGGTTCGGTCGTCCTCTCGGCGCGTGTCGTGCGGTCTGCTCGGGGAGAAACCTGCACCTCATGTCGGCAGGCGATCGCCGGCGATTTCGTCTGCCTGGCGGTGCGCGACCAGGGGCCGGGGATCGCGTTGGCGCTGCACGAGCGTGTCTTCGAGCCGTTCTTCACGACGCATCGGGAGATTGGCGCGATCGGCCTGGGTTTGACCGCGGTGCATGGCTTGGCGCATTTGCATGGCGGCCATGTGCAGCTCGTCAGCCCAGCCGCCGGGGGCTGCGAGCTTGCCGTCTTCCTGCCGATCGAGCCGACGCCCGCGGCTGACCGCTGAGCTCAGCCGGTGCCGCGACCGACGTGTTTCCAGAAGGCGGCACGGCGAGGCGGCTGGCCGCCAACACCGCGCCTTGGCTGTGAACCAGCGCCGCGAATTCGTCGCACGCTCAGGCGCCCGGCGGTGTGCGCAGCCAGCGGGTAACTTCTTCGAGCAAGACGTCCATGGCGAACGGCTTGCCGATGAAGCCGTTCATCCCGGCTGAAAGACAGGCCTCTTGAACGCCACTGACGACGTTGCCGGTCAAAGCCAGGATCGGCGTGTGACGGTTGGCCGACTTGCGGCGAATCAGCCGGGCCGCCGTAAGGCCGTCGACCTGCGGCAAATGCAGATCCATCAGAATCAGTCCATAGCGCGTCGTCAGCGCGAGCTCGACAGCTTCCTTCCCGTTCACGGCACAGTCCATCGCCAGACCGACGGTGGTCAGCATGGCGGCGATCACTTCACGGTTTGCCCGTTCGTCATCGACGACAAGAATCCGGCTCGCCTGGCGTCGGCGCTCGCCAGTCTCGTCGCTCGGCGTGGCGGTCGGGGGTGCGGCCGACCGCTTCTGCATGACTTTCTTCAGGCGTACGGTGAACCAGAAGGTGCTGCCCTTGCCCGGTTCCGTCTGCGCGCCGACCTCGCCTCCCATGAGTTGAGCGATCTGCTTGACGATCGCCAGTCCAAGGCCGCTGCCGCCGTGTTGGCGGGTCAGGGAATTGTCACCTTGCTCGAAGTGCTCGAAGATGCGCTGCAGCGTGCCCGTGGGAACGCCGATTCCGCTGTCGCGCACGGCAAAGCGCAAAAGGACGCTTTCCTGGCGGTCTTCCAGGACGTCCACCTCGAGAGCAACCCCTCCGCGCTCAGTGAACTTGATCGCGTTGCTGACGTAGTTGAGAACCGCCTGACGCAGGCGCGTCGGATCGCCGAGCAGCGGGCCGGGAATCCCCTGGCAGTTGCTGTCCAGGCGCAGACCTTTTCTTTGTGCGGCCTCGCTGGTCATCTCGACGACACTGTCCACGATGGCGCAGATGTCGATCGTCGTCTCTTCAAGGATGAGCTTGCCGGCTTCGATCTTTGACAGGTCAAGGACAGCGTTGAGCACGCCGAGCAGATGCTGCGCGGCATCGTTCATTTTCTGCAGACGCTCGGCCTGACGCGGCGGCAGACCTTCGCGTTTCATCAGTTCACCCAGGCCGAGGATGGCGGTCATCGGGGTGCGGATCTCGTGGCTCATGTTGGCCAGAAAGGCACTCTTCGCCTTGCTCGCCGCTTCGGCCTTATGCATTGCCTCGGCCAGTTGCCGTGTGCGCTCTTCGACCCGGGCTTCCAGGCTTTCGGTCAGCTCGCGCAGTTCCCTTTCCGATCGCCGAGCGTCGTCGAGTTCGCCCAGCGCCTGCGCGCCGCCGTGCGCCGCATCGGCGCCCAGGTCCTGCACCACGCCAACCAGACGGCGCTGTGAACCGTCCGCCTGCTCGAAGATCTGCAGACGCGCGCCCAGCAGGCGTGTCTTGCCATCGTCCTGACGCACGATGCGATAGTCGAGCGCCTGCGGCGTGCTGCGCAGCAGAGCGGCGTGCAGCGCTTGCGTGAAAGCCGGCGAGTCGTCCGCGTGTACCAGACCGACCAGTTCGGCGAGCGAGCTCGGAACCTGGCGACAGCCATGAATGCTCAGCCATCCGCGCGTGCAGACGATCACATTGCTGCCTATCGTCCATTGCCAGGTGCCGATCCCGCGCAGCCATTCGCCGACCTCGAGCAACGTCATCTCGGGCGTCCCTGCCGGATGATCGAATGTCAGTTCTGCATCGTCCTTCATCGTCATTCCCTCACAACGTGAGGCACGATACAACATTCTGCTTGACTTTTATATCGATGTGCCTACACTCATCGACATATTTTGAAACGTGTTGGAGGTATGTTGATGCGAGGCGATTACGGCCGCAGGATTCCGCCCGAGTGGAGTGCCATGTCGAAGGTCTTCACGGCGCTGGGCGACGAGCACAGGCAGCGAATCCTGCTGCTTTTCGAACCCGGTGAACGGCTGAACGTCAGCCAGATCGCGGACGTTTCAACACTTGCCCGATCGACTGTTTCGCACCACCTGAAGACCTTGCGCGAGGCCGAAGTGCTCGCCTCGGAAAAGCTCGGCAAGGAAGTCTATTTCTGGATCAACCACGCTTTTCTCGAGGAGTGTCTGAGCAACGTCCTGCGTTACCTGCGCGAGTCGGTGCAATGAAGCGCGAGCGCTTGCCGACAGACGATGCGCGCAGACGCAGTCGGCGCCGCTTCCTGCTGAGCGGGGCAGCGATCGGCGGCACAGCGCTGGCCGCCTGCATGAGCCTGGGGTCCGCGACTCTGTTCAACTCGTGTCGCGCGCGGTTGCCGGCGGACGCGGCGCTCGACGAACTGATTGGTTTTGCCTGGCAGGGCATCGACCCGGCCGAGTTTGTCGACTGCCATGTCCATCTGGTCGGCACCGGCGATTCGGGTAGCGGAATCGAGGTCAATCCGCAGATGGAGAGTCTGTTTCACCCGCTGCAGTACGCGCAGCGCCTGTTCTACCTGAACGCCGGTTGCGTGCACAATGCACCCGGCCGCGTCGACGCGAGCTACCTCGAGCGCATGCAGAATCTGGTCGATGGCTTGCGCCCGGGCGCCAAGCTCTTGCTCTTGGCCTTCGAGCGCGCGTATGACGAGCAGGGTCGGCCGGACTTCAAACGCAGTTCGTTCTACCTGCCGAACGCCTACGCGCAGGCCGTCGTGCAGCGCCATCCACAGTACTTCGAGTGGGCCGCTTCGATCCATCCGTACCGGTCAGACTGTGTCGAGGAACTGGCGGCGGCGGTGCGCGGTGGCGCGCGTGCAGTGAAGTGGCTGCCGCCGGCCATGGCGATCGATCCATCGTCGCCGCGCTGCGACCGCTTCTACCAGGCGCTGGCGCAGCACGATCTGCCGCTGATTACGCACGCCGGCGAAGAAAAGGCGGTACACGGTGCCGAACTCGAAGCGCTCGGCAATCCGCTACTCCTGCGCCGAGCGCTGGACCACGGCGTGCGCGTCGTCGTCGCGCATTGCGCGTCGCTGGGCATGGCGGCCGACCTCGATCGTGGTCCGCACGCGGCGCCGGTAGCGTGTTTCGATCTGTTTGCCCGGATGATGGGCGAAGCCCGTTACGCCAAGCTGCTCTTCGCCGACATCTCGGCGCTCACCTTGCGCAACCGCCCACCCGAGACCTTGCGCGTCCTGCTCGAGCGCGAGGAATGGCACGCTCGCCTGCTCAACGGCTCGGACTATCCTCTGCCCGGCGTCGTGCCGCTGATCCTGCCGGCCGACCTTGCTGCGCGCGGCCTGCTGCCAGCGTCGGCGGTCGCCCGGCTGGAACTCATCCGGGAGCATAATCCGCTGCTTTTCGATTTCGTTCTGAAGCGTCATCTGTCGTCGAACGGGCATCGCTTTCCGCCCGGAGTTTTCGCCACGCGCCGCTTTTTTGACAGGAGGACGGCATGAGTTCACAGTTTTCGCTGCTCGGAACGCGCCGCTTTGCGCCCTTTTTCGCCACGCAGTTTCTCGGTGCCTTCAACGACAACCTGTTCAAGAATGCACTCGTCGTGCTGCTCACCTTCCAGGCGGCAGCCTGGACCACGCTGGCGCCGGAAGTGCTCACCAACATCGCTGCCGGTATCTTCATCCTGCCATTCTTTCTCTTCTCAGCCACCGCCGGGCAGTTGGCCGACAAGTTCGACAAAGCCCGCCTGGCGCGTCTCGTCAAGCTGCTCGAGGTGCTGATCATGGGCGTCGCGCTGCTCGGCTTCGTCAGCCACAGCCTGCCCATCCTGCTCGTCGCTCTCTTCCTGCTTGGCCTGCATTCGACGTTCTTCGGACCGGTGAAGTACGCCATTCTGCCGCAGCATCTGCGCGACCACGAACTCGTCGGGGGCAACGCGCTGGTCGAAGCAGGAACCTTCGTCGCCATCCTGCTCGGCACGCTGGCGGGCGGCCTGCTTGCCGGCGCGGCGGCGCATCCGACCTGGGTCGCTTACGCCGGGTTGTTCGTCGCGGCGCTCGGCTATCTGTTCAGCCGCGGCATTCCGGCCGCGCCGGCACCGGTTCCGCAACTCGTCGTCGGGCTGAACCCTTTCTCGGAAACCTGGCGCAACATCGGTTTTGCCCGGCAGAACCGGACGGTCTTTCTGTCGATCCTTGGCATCTCATGGTTCTGGCTCTACGGCGCGCTTTTCCTGGCGCAATTTCCGGCCTACGCCAGGAACGTCCTCGGCGGCAACGAGGCTTCGGTCACCTTGCTGCTGGCCGTGTTTACGATCGGCGTCGGCCTTGGTTCTCTCCTCTGCGAGCGACTGTCGGCCGGACACGTCGAGATCGGTCTGGTGCCCTTCGGCTCGATCGGCCTGACCGTTTTCGGCATCGATCTGGCCTTCGCGTCACCGGCGCAGCTGCCGCTCGGCGCGCCGCTGGAACTGACCCGCCTGCTGGCGCTGCATGCCAGTTGGCGCGTCCTCTTCGACCTCTTCGCCCTGGGACTTTTCGGCGGTTTCTTCGTCGTCCCGCTCTACGCGCTGATCCAGTTGCGCAGCGCGCCTGAACAACGGGCGAGAATCATCGCCGCCAACAATATCCTTAACGCCCTGTTCATGGTCTGCGGTGCGCTCGCCGCCGCCGGCCTGCTCAGCAGCGGCGTGTCGATTGCCGTCCTCTTCGCGATCGCCGCCCTCTGCAATGCGGCCGTGGCCGTCTACATCTACAGCCTGGTTCCCGAGTTCATGCTGCGTTTCGTCGCCTGGCTGCTGGTGCACTCGGTCTATCGCCTGCGTCAGCAGGGACTGGAAAACATCCCGGCCGAGGGTGGCGCGGTGCTCATCTGCAACCATGTCAGCTTCGTCGACCCGATTGTCATTGCCGCCGCCTGCCGCCGTCCGATCCGCTTCGTGATGGACCACCGAATCTATCGCCAGCCGCTGATCGGTTTCGTTTTCCGGCACATGCATGCGATTCCGATTGCCCCGGCGCGCGAAGATCCGCGCATGATGGAAGCCGCCTTCGAAGAGGTCGCGCATGCGCTGAGCGCCGGCGAACTGGTCGCGATCTTTCCCGAAGGGCGGATTACCGATACCGGCGAGCTCTACCCGTTTCGCCCGGGCGTCCAGCGCATCGTTGCGCGCACGCCGGTGCCGGTGATCCCGATGGCCCTGCAGGGGCTTTGGGGAAGCTTCTTCAGCCGCAAGGACGGACCGGCGATGAGTCGACCGCTGCGGCGCGGCATGTTTTCGCGTATTTGCCTCAACATCGGCGCGCCGGTGGCACCCGGCGAAGCGACGCCCGAACGGCTGCAGAGCCTGGTTGCCGGGCTGCGCGGCGATTGGCGTTAGCGCCTCGCCCGGCTGCTCGTCGGGCACGGCGCGCTGGCCGGGCGGTGCACCGTTTGGCTGAGGTTCGCCGGAGCCGGGCGGCCGGTCAGCGCTTCCCGGCAAGCAGTTGGGCCAGCTCGACGGCAGTGCGTACGCCCATTTTGTCAAAGAGTTTGGCGCGGTGGACCTCGACGGTGCGCATGCTGACCTGCAGTTCGTCGGCGATGAGCTTGTTGAGTTTTCCGGCGAGAATCAGTTCCATGACCTGCCGTTCGCGCGTCGTCAGCTGGTTGAGCCGTTCGTTGACCGAATCGGCGCCGCTCGCCGCGGCACGCTGGTTGGCATCGAGCTGCAGTGCTTCGATGACGCGATTGACCAGTTCATTGTCGTTGCACGGTTTCTCGACGAAATCGAAAGCGCCTTTCTTGAGCGCCGAGACGGCCATCGGCACGTCGCCGTGGCCGGTGAGGAAGATGACCGGCATGCGGTTGCCGAATTCGTTCAGCGCGTCGAAGAGTTCAGGACCGCTCATTCCGTCCATGCGGATGTCGAGCAGCAGGCAGCCGGCGAGCGCCGGCTCCCAGGCAGCGAGGAAATCCTCGGCGGACGGAAAGCTTCGGCAACAGACGCCGCGTGATTCGAGCAACCAGGCGAGTGAATCGCGGATCGCTTCGTCGTCGTCAACCAGGTAGGCGCAGGGCGTCATTGTCTTCCGATCGGCAGTGTGATGACGAAAATCGAACCACCAGCGGGATTCGCTTCAACCCACAGGCGGCCGTGGTGGAACTCGATGATCGAGCGACAGATACTCAGGCCCATCCCCATTCCGTCAGCCTTGGTCGAGAACAACGGCGTGAACAGTTTCTCTTCGACTTCGGGCGGAATTCCCAGGCCGTGGTCGATCACCCGGATCTCCATCTGCTGCTCGACCTGGCTCAGCTTGACCGTCAGCCGGCGCCGCTCAGCAGGCATTTCGCTCATCGCCTCAATGCCATTGCGCATCAGATTGAGCAGAACCTGCTCGAGCATCACCCGATCGGCCGGCAGTTCGGGGCGCATTCCCTGGATCTCGCGCTGTATGCGTACGCCGCGACTCTTGGCGGCGCCTTCGATGAAGCCGATGCTGTCGTCGATCACCTCGGCAAGGTCGCAGGGCGCCAGCTTGGGCTCGCTCTTGCGAACGAAGTCATGCACGCGGCGGATGATGTGGCCCGCGCGCTGCGCCTGCACGGCCAGCTTGCCAAGCGCTTCCTTGAGCTGCTCGGGCGTGAAGTTGCCCGTGGTCAGCTTGTTCATGCAGCCGGCGGTGTAGCTGGTGATGGCGGCCAGCGGCTGGTTCAACTCGTGCGCCAGTGTTGACGCCATCTCGCCCATGGTGACCAGGCGAGCGGTGATCTGCAATTTTTCTTGCTGTTGGCGGGCGAGGTCTTCGGCACGCTTGCGCGCCGTGACGTCGATGATCGATCCCATCCAGCCGGTCTGTCGTCCGTCGCTGTCGATCAGCGGCGCTTCGTAGACCAGCGCGTCGAAGCGGCTGCCATCCTTGCGCATCAGGCGAATTTCGAAACCTTCGTGTGGCGCATTGCCCTCCAGCACGGAATTGTGCAGGTGCAGCGTACGTTCCATTTCTTCCGGCGCCCAATAGGGCATCGGCGGATCGCGGCCGATCAGTTCGTCGCTGCGGAAGCCGACCATGCGCAGGAATGCCGGGTTGGCGTAGGTGACCCGGCCGGCGAGGTCGCGCGCCCGCATGCCGACCATCAGCGAATCCTCCATCGCCTTGCGGAAAGCGTACTCCGAGCGTAGCGCCTGCTCGGCCAGCAGGCGTCGCTGGATCGATCCGCGGACCGCCCACAGGCTCCAGAAAACCGCCGCGGCAAGAATCACCATCAGCGTCGAAATCAGTGTCTGGGCCAGATTGTCGGCAGCGCGATAGGCCGTGGCCTTGAGCGTCATGCCGTAACCTGGTGGCTCGAAGCTGACCGCGTAGGTCAGCGTCGTCGGCGAAGCGTCGACCTTCGACTTGCTGGCCAGCGTCTGACCATTCCCGTCAAGGATGCGCAGCAAATAGCGTTCGGCAAACCACCAGGGGACCTGATGCTTGAGCAGACCGTTCAGCGAGTAGACGCCGAGCAGCGTGCCTCGGTGGCGACCGCCGCGAAAGAGGGGAACGTAGATCTCGAACTGGACGGCATCATTGAGCGCGTAGGCATCGCTATAGACGGGGTTGCCCAAGCGGACGAGCTCGAGCGATCGGCTTACCCGGTCCTCGCCAAAAGGCCCGGGTTCGACGCGCGGCAGGGCAGGGTTGGGCATGCCGCCCACCGTCTGGCCGCTGGCGTCGATCCAGAGCAGTTGCTGCAGCTCGGAATTGTTCTTCAGAATATGCCGCGCACGGAGATCGAAGAGCGGGTGCGGTTTGCGGGTTTGGGTCAGATCGAGAGCGAGTTGCTGCAGTTGTTCCGAGTGCCCGTCGAGGTGGAAGCGCAGGCTCTGTTCTAGCCACAGCACGTCTGCAATCAGCGTTGCGCGTTGCTCCTCGACTTCGTTGCCGTGCAATAGCCAAAGCAGGGCGATGAGCAGGGCGAGCAGCAGTCCGACCGCCAGGCGCAGGATCGACAGGTACCAGTTCGACCACTTCAGCGGAGCAAGCGGCCGACGTTCCGCCGTCAGTGGAGTGGACGTCTCGTGCATGACGGGCCATCATAGCCAACTTGCTGCGCGATCGGTAGCTCTTGCGCGCGCGGCGAGTGGCGCTGCCAAGCCCCAGGGCGGCGTGCTTGTGGGTTTCCACAGATTGCGGATTTCCACAATATGCAATGTGCGAACGATTTGTGATATTGACGCGGTACCCCGGGCTTGGCCCGTTTTCAACCCAGAAACTCAGGAGGAGACACCATGAAGATATCTGCTTTGCTTTTCGGTCTGCTGGCTGGCACGCTGTCCGCACTGCCTTTGGGCGCCCTCGCGCAGCAGCCGATTGTCATCAAGTTCAGCCATGTGGTGGCGCACGACACACCGAAGGGTCTGGCCGCCGAATTCTTTGCCAAGAAGGCTGGCGAGATGACCAAAGGCAAGGTGAAGGTTGAAGTCTATGCCAACTCCACGCTGTACAAGGACAAGGAGGAGATGGAGGCGCTGCAACTGGGCGCCGTGCAGATGCTGGCGCCGTCGCTGGCCAAGTTCGGCCCGCTCGGCGTCAAGGAGTTCGAGCTGTTCGATCTGCCGTACGTGTTCGACAACTACACCGAACTGCACCGGGTAACGCAGGGGCCGGTCGGGCAAAGCCTGCTCAAGAAGCTGGAGCCCAAGGGCGTTACCGGCCTGGCTTTCTGGGACAACGGTTTCAAGTCGTTCTCGGCAAACACGCCGATCAAGACGCCGGCTGATCTGAAGGGCAAGAAGCTGCGCATCCAGTCGTCGAAGGTGCTGGAAGAGCAGATCCGCGCGCTCAGCGCGCTGCCCCAGGTGATGGCCTTCTCCGAAGTCTATCAGGCGCTGCAGACGGGCGTCGTCGATGGCACCGAGAACCCGGTTTCC